>ERZ772818.8-NODE-8-length-275271-cov-20.998209_pt1 | contig 275271 bp, 250 predicted proteins | sample MGYA00580837_ERZ772818 | MGnify/ENA primary metagenome ERZ772818 (study PRJEB29015, sample SAMEA2737671) | human gut metagenome | biome: human gut; feature: human-associated habitat; material: faeces | place: China | collected 2012 ...
CAAGTCCTGTCCCCGCAACCATTTAGGAACTGTCTTTTATGACAGTTCTTTTTTTGTCGGGTTATGAGCACTATAAGCGGTGCTCGTTGGGGCGAAGCGGTGCGCCGCTGCCTGTGGCAGATTAAGGCGTGCCGCTGAGGTGAAGAAATAAGGAGCATTGCGATGCGCTCCAAGCGAGCATATGCGACTATATTTCTGAGGGGCAAGCAAGGCGCAGCCTTGTGAGATGTAACCCGGAGGTCGCAGGTTCAAGTCCTGTCCCCGCAACCATTTAGGAACTGTCTTTTATGACAGTTCTTTTTTTATCGGGTTATGAGCACTATGAGCGGTGCTTGTTGGGGCGAAGCGGCGCGCCGCTGCAATCGGTGATCAAATGATAGAGATTCCGTTTTCCGATTTCGTTTTGCACCAGAAGAACGATAGAATATCCGCCCTTAATCCCGGGATTCCGGCGTGGGGCGCAGGAGACAAGTCTCCATCCCATAGATGACCTTGAAAAAGTCCTGTTCAGCGCCCGGATCTATTCCGGTTGCCCGGCACTCCTTGGCTGTTGCGCTCCACAGCGATTTGCAGGCCTCCGCTGCCTCCGGAAAAGCATAGGCAACACCAATGTCGGTGATGGCCACGGCGGACATAGCTTCTTCTATGGCCGCTTTTATAATTTCTGCCGCACTGTTGACGGCTCCGACACTGCCAAGCTTCGTATGGCAGTGCAGTTCTACCCGTGTCCCGGCATCCGTATTGCTGTGATCCATCCTGTATGCACATCCCTTCTCTTTATTTCGTATCGATATTACCTCATGACATCTCCCGTTTTTGTCCCATGTCATGGGGTATTCTTTTTGCAGAAGGGAGTGAACAACATATCATGAAAGATAAACATCAGCCGGCATATATTTTATCCCGCTCTGCTGCCGAAAAGCTGCTGCAGGACGGATTTCCGCGCAACACGTTCGTCATCAGCTTCTATGATCCCCCATCCAAGCGAACCGGGCAGGTATCCCAGCCGCCGGATTATAGTGGAATGCCTCCGGATGTATTTTATGTGCCTCTACATGACATCGACCTTGAAATTCTGGAGGAATACGGCCTTTCCTACGACACTTATTTTCCGGAAGCGCCCGCTCTTGCCGCATTCATTTATGACGCCATGGAGAACGGAGGGAACATTGTCTGTCAGTGCGAGTATGGGCAAAGCCGCAGCGCCGCCTGTGCCGCAGCAATTCGGGAACATTTTTATGGGGAGGGCATCGAGATTTTTGCGAATTACCGTTACTACCCCAACCAACTGGTTTACAACAAGCTGAAAGCGGCGCTGGATGCGGAAATGCTTCGCAGGGACGGTGATGGATATGGGCTACGGCAGACGGCAGGAGACACAGCGGAGACTGAAAAAAGTATACAAAGTAGGCAAGTATTGGATTGACTATATGACATTGGGGATGCGTGCTGCCTGAATGTGAACGGAGATGTCTTGTGCTGCGGTGACACCATGGCAAGAGGTTATACCATGGGGATGTCATTACAAGACACAATCACCTATTTGTATTGCGGCGATTTTCCCTTTTGCAATTATTGGGAGCCGGAGTATTACCTCAAGCCCCTCAGCGGCACCCAGCGCCTTTTGCGGCCGGTCAGCAACTACCTAAAGGGCAACCGCGATATCGAGCTGCCGGTCCTTTCGCTATCCCTCGTTTCACAGCTTCAAATCACAAAGCACCTCGTCGACTTTATCGCCGTAGCCGGGGTCTGCATGGATTTTTTCCGAAAGCAGCTTCATGAAGCTGCAATTCTCCGGCAGCTCACCGGTGAACAGCTCCGCCCGGTACAGCGGAGAAATCAGGCGATAGAAATCAAACCGATATTCCGTGGCATAGTAGTGCCCGTGCAGCAAGGCACCCTGACCAATGCTGCCATTCAAATTGGGAAACAAACACCACAGACCGCAGCAGCCACTGCGCACCTGAATCAGCAGGCAGTAAAACGGCAGCGGTGTGTAGGGACGGCAGTCGATGCGCAGAATATCCCCCGGCTTATATGGCGTGGGAAGGATGAGATCGTTGCCGCCAAAAGCCCGTGCACAGCGGGGATTGATACCCGGCATTTTCGGCCGCTGTATAAAATACTGCGGCTCTCCCTCCGGCGAAAGAATGTAGGTGCGTACCGCAATGGGAAACCCATCTGAGAGTGGTTTTGCATTCCAGTCATACAGCTCCATGGTCCAGAACTGCGTTGTCCAGTTATCGTCGTATTCAGCGCGATAGGCACGGATGGACTGCTGCGCCTCCGCCAGACTCCGCACGGCGAACGGCCCGTCCAGCGTGTCTACGCTGCGCTCTTTCTCATTATATCCAAGGAGCTCCACGATGAACCGGATGCCGGGAAGTTCTGCGCTTTCCAGCGGTTTTCGTGCCGTATCCAAAGCATACAGCATTTCCTCCACGTCATGTCTCTCTTCTTCGGATACTTCCGCCTTCAGCCGGAGCAGCAGCTCCCGCTTCCGGTACAGGCTCACCGGTGCACCGCAGATGATCTCGGCATACTGCGTGCAGTTGAGCTTCTCCGGCGGTGCCATCAGGTACTCCCGCAGCTCCGGGGACTCCAACAGGGATAGGATTTCTTTTTTCGGTTCATCGTTCATTTGTCTCGCCTCCTGACAGAGAGTCTATCAAAGCAGATGAGATAAAAAGAGGGCACCGGGAAAAGAATTCCCGATGTCCTAATATGGCCATCTTATTTCTTTTTGTTCTCAACAAAATATGCGTAACTCTTGTGGTTATCCGCACGGTGCTTCTTTGCAATTTCTCCCCAGTCAGCGAGTTCATCTTCCAGCGTCTTCCCACCTGTTCGGGCGCAGCATTCTGCGTACTGCTTGTCGTTCAGTTTACTCCACGGCCCAAAGCTGCCGATATTATACGCTTCCATGATATATCTATCCAACGGTATATGGAGTTTTTTAATATTAGCGGCATTCCAGAAGAACTCCGGGATTTTGCTCAAACCTTCGTCATCATCTATGCTCTTAAAAATAACAGCAAAGACTTGCAGATACTTTGTGGTCATATTTATCCATTTCTGCGCTTGACCATAAGACAGTCTCTTTTCGGTATAGACTTTCTGCAATTTCCCACATAGCTCGCAATGCCAACTGGTATAATCGCTTTCTGCGTCAAGAAGGTCCAACGCTTTTTTTATTTTTGATGATGCCTCAAACCGAAGTTCCCATTTTTCTTGATATTGATGCTCTGCAAATCCTTTCAGCGTGTGGGATGCCATATCTACATAAGCACGATCAATTGCGGCATCAATTGGGTTCTCCATATCGCCAAAATAGCACTGTAAAATGAAATTATGGCATTTTCTTTCAAGATCATTCATTTTTTACATTTCCTCCCATTATTGATATTTTTCCAGTGCTTGTTGCAGCTGGGTTTTTACATTTTCCCGCAGCTTTTTCGGTTCCAGTACCGTCACATCCGGGGCGAAGCTCTGGGTGAAGTGGGCGGCGGATATCTCGTTGGCGTAGACCAAAACGGTCACCGATTCCTCTGTTTCGTCAGAAAACGCCACATCCTTGCCGAACAGGTCGATCACATCGCCGATCAACGCCCAACAGACCCGGAACACCGCCCGGCAGTTGCCGCCGTAATACATATTAAACGTGCTTTTTCACCAGTTCCCGCACCGGCTGTACGGAATGTGCCGAGAAAACAGCAAGCTGTCAATCAGCAGCCGCAGCTCCCCATCGGTGAATTCCCGGCTGAGGTAAAAATCCGAAAGGATGTAGCTCTCCTCCAATTCTCCGGTCTTGCTGTTGGTCATCCTTTTTAATTCTATCAGACTCTCCTTGATTTTACAAGCAGGCGTGGGACAAAAACGGGGCATACCGCTTGCTATCATGAGACCGTGCATACAGCGGGTTGAAAATCGGTATTCTTTTGATGTAAAGGATAAGCAACATGAAAAAGGGAATTTTTCGGTGCATGGATTTCGATACGAACCATCCCAAGCTCATAATCGCAGCGGTTGCATGCGACAGAAACGGTTTGACGAATGAGGCGGCAGCATTCAGCGTAAGGCTGAGTGCTTTTTTATTCGGCGCACCCCGGCGGTGCATAAAACGGTGGCGTTTCGGCTTACACGGTCCAGGCGGTTCCGAGCATTTTCAAAAGCAGGTCGCGGTACGTAAGTCCTGCGGCACGCGCCGCTATCATGGTGAGGCAATTCTGATTTTTTCTGTGCGGACGAACACCGCCGGTGATATTCGGCTTCGCGTTAAAATCAAATATTTTAAACACACCGTTTTTATCCTCGCGGCAGTCGATGCGTACAAGCCCTTTTATTTTTAAAGCCTGTGACGCGGCAACACAATCCTCTTTTATTTTAACAAGCTCCTTTGTGCCGTCTTTTGCAGGCGGTTCGCTTTGTTGATACAAAATCGCAAGTTTCATTTTTCTCGCTTCCGAATTCTTTATTTCAGCGTTATTTTATCGCCGATACCGTGGCTTTTCAAGGGTATCGCCCTTACGGCAGGCAAGCAAAGTCACACTCGCGTGCTATTTAAAATATAATGCATTGAGGCTTTAAACACCGGAAAGGCTGTGATTTTTTTATGAAGCGGGCAAAACGAATACTATCTTTTCTTTTAATGCTCCTTGTTGCGATTTCGGCATCTGTGCTGCATGTTTCGGCAATTTCCGCCGACACCGACGAGGTTTTTTCGGGAATAGACGTCAGCGTTTATCAGGGAGATATAGATTTTGAACAGGTTAAAAGCAGCGGAATCGAAGTTGTATATATAAGAGCGGGATACGGTTTTTCCGTAACCGACCCGAAATTCGAGGAAAATTACACCAACGCGACAAAGGCCGGTCTTAAATGCGGCGCGTACTATTTTGTGACCGCACGAAATACCGAGCAGGCATATTTGCAGGCAACGCGCTTTGCCGAGCTTATAAGCAGAAAAGCCTTTGCTGCAAGACCTGCCATGGATTTTGAGGAATTCGGCAGTCTCGGGAAAAACGGCATAAATATTGTGGGGCTCGCATTTATGCAAAAGCTCCGAGAGCTTACGGGAATAGTGCCGATTCTTTACACCGACGCATACAACGCCTCGGAAACCTGGGACTGGAATTTTGCGCAGTTTCCGCTCTGGGTTGCCGATTATGACGCGGAAGAACCGTATGTTACAAGCAATATTTGGCAGAGCTATGCGGGATTTCAGTACAGCGACCGCGGCGAAATTCCGGGGATTTACGGCAATGTTGATCTCGACAGGTTTACTTCGTCGGTATTTTTAAACGGCGCAAACGAAGTTACGCCCACAAAGTCGCCCGATGCCATAAGATATACGGTAAAGCGCGGCGACACGCTTTTTATGGGGAATAATGAGTAATATTAAAGTATAAGATAGTTTGTTTTATACTTTTTATTTATCAACAACGCTTTTATCAAGTTTAAGGTAGTGATTAATAACATGATTGAAAAAACACCTAAAATAGTGTATAATGTATTTGATATGTGTGAGGTGTAGTTATGAGAGATTTTACTGATTCTATTAAATTTTCAGTGGTAAGAGATAATCTGGAAAAAAATAATGGTAGAATATGTTGTGAAATTTGTGGTAAAGAGTTAAAATCCATAAATGAATGTCATTTTGATCATATAGAGGCTTATGCTAAAGGTGGTAAATCAATAAAAACAAATTGTCAAATTTTATGTTCTGATTGCAATTTGAAGAAAAATGATAAAGAACTTGCTGATTTCCTTTTAGATGAAAAAGCAAAGAAATTTTTAGAAGGTAATATTATTGACGAAGACGGACTTAATATCAAAAAGGAAAATGATAGTTTAAATAATATAAACATTGAGTTAGAGGAAATGACTAAAGAAAAATTTGATATAATGGTTTCTTCTTTTATTGCTGATAAAGGAAATATAACAAAGGTTGATTTTAATAGAGTATACAATAATTTGCCACCTATTAAATATGTTTATAAATATTATGGAGATTTTTCTTCTTTGAAACAAGAATTTAATTTAAAACAAATCGTGTGGAATAGAGAGACAATAAAAGAAGCGTTAGAAAATTATGTGAAAATTCATGGTGATATTTTTCAAAAGGATTTAAAAACTTGTAATGGTTTACCTTCTTATCCATGTATTATTAAATACTATCCAGAATATGAAGGTTTAAATGAACTTAAAAATAATTTGTTTAATTTAAAAATTAGAAATCAATGGACTAAAGAAAAGGTAATAGATGAAGCAAAAAGATTTGTACAAAAAAATGGAAAAATAACTTTAAAAGATTTGACTTTAAAAAATAATTTACCAACTGCAAGAGTAATATATAAATATTTTGGAACTATGGAAAATTTCCAAAAACTTGTTGGTTCTCAAATTTCTAAAAAAAATGAATTAATAACTATTTCTGATATTGACAAATATGTTGAAGAACTATTTCAGGCAAGAGATAGAATATTTAATACGAGAAAAGATTTATTAGATGTGTTTCCAGTATCTGAAAGTGTTATTTATAAAAATTTTGGTACTTTTGATTTGTTTTGTGAAAAATATAATATAGTAATTAAGAAAAAGAAAAAAGCAAAATTTACAAAACAAGAAATTGATGATATTATTCTTGCTTACATAAAAGGTGGGAATTCTATACCAAAAGTTGCTAAAGATTTAGTTAAATTAGGTCTACCATCTAGAGATGTTATTATGAGATATTATAAAGATTGGCATGAACCTTTTATTTTATATTCCAAATTATATGAAAAAATAAATTAAAAAAACTTATCATCCTATAAATTTTAATGAAAATTAGAATTTAGGATGATTTTTTTGTTTCTTGAAATATTGAAATAACAATATAAACCCTTTATTTCATCCTTTATATCAACCTACGAAGTAGGATGAATTTTGCAAGTGCAAAATAAGATTTGCACATACCAATTCCTTATGAAATAAGGGATTAATTGGTGTTGTTGTGCAAACATCTTATCCTGCTGTTACATAATTTGATTAATCATCAATGTTTTTTAGGATGTTAGACAAAACTTTCTATAGTCAAAGACTTGACTCTTCTTTTTTTGTAGAGGTAACATGCATCATGCGAAGGAGATGATGTATATGAGAAGATTTAATTTATATTTACCTGTGTAGTTATTTGAACGAATTAAATTACTTTCAAAATTCTATAATATTTCCATAACTAAATTAATGGTAGAACTACTAGAAATCGGATATATAGATATGATAGATACAAGAAAGAAATAAATAAGTTTATAAAAATGAAAGGGTTAGGTGAAGAATATGGAGATAATAATTTTTAATTTAATGGAGGTTTATGATAGCAAGTAATATTGTTAGGTATGTTATAGGCATACCAAATAATATTACTAAAACAAAATTTAAAACCATAGAATTTATTGGAGGTATTAAACTCTATGGTTAAATACAAAGTTAATTTAAAGTTTAAAGAAGATGGAAAATCTTTAAATGAAACAATAACTGAAGTATTAAAAATAGAATTACAAAAGAAATTGAATATGACTTGCAATTATTTAAATAGAGAACTACCATGTAATCATACTCATTATTCCCAAAGTGAAGGGAGTAGTAATTAATGATTGGGAATAGTAGTTTTAAAGTAGGAATTTATATAAGATTATCAAGAGATGATGGAAACATTGAATCAGATAGTATTATTAGTCAAAGAAGTCTACTTAATCAATATATCAAAGAGAACAACTATAGTTTAATTGATGAATATGTGGATGATGGATTTACTGGAACAAATTTTGAAAGACCATCATTTAAAAGAATGATTAAAGATATCGAATCTGGAAAAATTAATATGATTATTACCAAAGATATGTCAAGACTCGGTAGAGATTATATAGGTACTGGAGAATTAATTGAAAAGTATTTTCCGAATAAAAATGTTAGGTATATTGCTATTAATGATGGGATAGATACATTCATAGATAATACCAATAATGATATAGCACCTTTTAAAGCCATAATGAATGATATGTATGCTAAAGATATTTCTAAAAAAGTTAAAACAAGTTTGCATTCTAGAATGAAAGAAGGATTGTATGTATCTGGTAGATGCCCATTTGGTTATATGAAAGATCCAAATAATAAAAATCATTTAGTTGTAAATAATGAACAAGCAGAAGTAGTTAAATTAATATTTGATTTAGCGCTTAAAGGTAATACTTACCACTATATTGCTCAAAAATTAACTAAAAGAAAAATTAAAACTCCAGCATCTTATTATAACTATGTGTGGAATACAAAATGTAGTACAGAGTGTATATCACAAGAATATGGTGTATGGGTTGATACAACAATTAAAGCAATTTTAACTAATAGAATTTATGTAGGTGATGTAGTGCAAGGTAAAACTAAAAAGATTAACTATAAACTAAAGAAAACAGTTAAGAACAAACCAAATGATTTTATAATAGTAGAAAACACTCATGAAGCAATTATAGATAGAGATACATTTAATTATGTTCAAACTTTATTACCTAAAAATGTTAAAAGACCAGAAAAGAAACGATTTTATTTATTAGATGGACTTTTATATTGCGGTGATTGTAAACATCGTATAACTATTAGATATCAAACTAAAACTGGCAGAAGTTATACAACTTGTGATTATTATAGAACATACTCAAAATATCATGTTTGTACTACACATACAAATAATTATGAAACATTAGAAAAAGTTATTTTAGATAATATTAAAGATGTATGTAAAAATTATTTAAATAAAAATAAAATAAAAGATTCTATTGGCAATATAAAATTTGAAGATAATATTTTAAAAATAAAAAAACAAATAGAAAGTTTAGAAATCACTAATAATAAATTAATTGAAACTTTAGATAAAAACTATATGAATATGTTAAAAGGAATTATTGATGAAGAACAATACATAAGAATAACTGAAAATCTAAAACAAGAAATATTTAATAATAAATTAAGTATTGATAATCTTAAAAATGAACAAATAAATGAAAACAAAGTAGATAATAAACAAATAGAAAAAAATATAAATGAATTTTTATCATTAGAAAATCCAACTAGAGAATTAATAATTAATTTAGTAGAAAAGATTTATATCTATCAAGATAAAACGATAGATATTATATTTACATTTAATAATGTTACATAAAAATTGTATCTGGCGACACGCTTTGGGGGATTGCAAAGAAATTCGGCGTTACGGTGTCGGCTGTCGTAAACGCAAACAATATCAGAAATCCCAATCTTATATACGTCGGAGAAGTGTTTATAATCCCCCATATGACGTCCGCGGAAAGCTCCGGATACACGCTTTACACGGTAAGACGCGGCGACACTCTTTGGGGAATATCGAGAAAATTCGGCACAAGCATAAACAGCATAGTCGCGCTTAACGGCATTAAAAATCCGGACCTCATATATGCGGGCGAAGTGTTTAAAATACCCTCTGCCCGCTCGGAACAAGCCGTAATTTACACGGTAAAGCGCGGCGACACGCTTTGGGGAATATCAAGGAAATTCGGCACCACCGTTGAAAATCTGGTAAAGCTGAACTCCGTTAAAAACCCGAATCTCATATACGTCGGGGAAAAGCTGATAATCGGATGACAGACAAAAGCCGTCCGCACCCTTTGAAAAACTACGAGTGCGAACGGCTTTTAAGCAATATGTGTTTTATTTATTTGTCATTTTGAAGTGCAGACGGCTGAGCGACTGTATGAGCCTGTAATGCTTGAAATTATATTTGCGAAGCAAACGCAATTTTCCGCTCTTGACGGAGCTGAGCTCATATATTTCGGGGCTTAATTCCTTTGCCTTGCGGTCGAATTCCATAAAGCGTTTTCTGTTTTCCATATCGCTGTCGGGATAGCTCGAATATATTGCGCTCTGCGTAATTATAAGGTCTGCTATGCAGGTCCTCATATAATCCGCTTTTGCGCTGTCTGCCTTATCCGAGGAAATATAGTCCCTGTAAAAGTCAAACATATGGAACGTAACCCTGAGATGGTCGTTTATATGCTTTTGGAAACCGAGGATACTCACGCTCTGAGTTGAGAGCGCAAGCCTGTACATATAAACATGCAGGTCAAAGAATGTCACCTTGTTTACAAAGGGCACCGGGAACATAACATATTCGACATCCACATAAAAGCACTTTTCGTCAATGACAATGTTATTATCTTTAAGCACGCTCGTCTTTATTACAAGGGCGTGCATAGGTATATAAACCTTATTTGCAACATCGGCGAAGTCATATTCCGTACCGTCTTTGAACTGCGGAAAATCAACAGCCTTTTGGCGGTTGACGTCGTCATAATACTCATAATAGTTTGTAAACACATATTCGGATTCGGTTTTTTCGAGATCCTCGACGAGCTTCACAAAATCAGCGGTGTTGACCCAGTCGTCACCGTCCACAACCTTAAAGTATTTGCCGACGGCATTGCGAATGCCGCAGTTAATGGTGGAGCCGTGACCGCCGTTTTCCTTTGAGATAACTCTGAATGTATCGGGGTACTTATCGGCGTACTCCTTGCCTATTTTTGCGGTGTTATCCTTTGAGCCGTCGTCAACCACGATAACCTCGAATTTTTTCATTACAGCCTCGTCGCAAATAAACGAGTCAAGCGTCTGATTCAAAAATTTTTCGACATTGTACGACGGTATTACAACCGTAAGAAGCTTATCCATAATTTTCACCTCAATAATAAGTTCCGTGAAGCAGTATTATTCTCTCCGAAACAATACGATTTAAAAATTTATTTGACCGGCGTTATTTCCTTTGTCTCGGGATTCTTTGATGTGACGGACTGAATGAGATAGCCGAGCGCAAGCCAGAAGAGGAACGCTCCGCCGGTGTTCATATAAAACGTCTCCGAATAGAACATCATAGAGGCAAATATCGGAGCTATAATGCTGAGCAGAGCGGTATTATATTTGTATTTTTCACCCTTAAATTTAAAGAAATTCTTAAATATGAGCACCAGCACCAATATTATATATGCTGCGATAATCACAACGCCCAAAATGCCCTGACTTACAAGTATGTCGACAAAGCTGTTGTGCATACTGTGGAATTCAATAAAATCATTGTTGACAAGATAAGTGTCGGGGAGCTTATCCTCGGCATAAGGAACATAGTTCCTGAAGGTTACGCCGGTTAACGGCTTCGTTTTGAATATTTCGAGTCCGCTGCCCCAAATAGCAAAGCGGCGGTTGCTCACGTCACCGTTTATGTCGTTACTCTGACGACCGATCTCAAGCTTCTGCTTGTCCTTTTCCTTCTGAGCATCGGTTTTATCCTTATCGCTGCTTATGATGTGCTCATACTGCCATTTCTTGAATTCGGAGGTTGAAACCGACACAACCTTTATCGCGGCAAAGGATGCGACTGCCGCCGTAACAGCAAGCAAAACGCATATTACGCCCCTTGCGAACGCTTTTTTTGCTTCGAGCTTTTTGCTCCTGAGCGCGGTGAGATACACATAGACCAAAAGCGCGCAGAACAGCGATACCATACCGGTTCGCGAATCCGAAAAAGCTATATAGCATATCTGTAAAACGATATTTATGATGTACAAAGCCTTTAACGGCTTCTTTGCGTCCTTGTAAAAATACAGGCTCATTATTATGGTTATTGCCGAGAATACTGCACCGTAATTGGGGTCGGAATACACACCCCAAAGCCTGTTCCAAAGGAATCCGAGAATTACGACTACTCCGTTTACCTCCGTATACGAATAGTAATCGGCAAAGAGCATAACCGTTCCCGCCGCAACAGCCAGGAATGTATACGCCATAAAGAAGTGTGAAATTATGTAGAATTCCTTTTTCTCCGCGGTACCGTCGGACGTGGTGTCATAAGTGTACAGTATAAAATACTGGAACGCCATCCAAACGAGTGCCTTTGCGTTTTCCGACAGCCCGTACTGCCTTGTAAGCAGTGCCGACAGCGCATAGCTTCCGCAAAATGCAATAAGCAAGAATAAGCCTTTTGCATGTAAGTATTTTTTGAAGCAGACGACTCTTATTACAAGAACCGCTATTCCTATCGCCGTTACCGCATATGCAATCCAGGTAAGTACCGAGCGGTTTGCCGTAAGGCCGTTGAACGAGAGCAGTGTAAGCGCAAGGAAAAGCAGCTTAAAGCCAGTCGCCTGCGACCCCTTCCTGAGTATACTTTCTTTCATATTAACTCCTCACACCAATTCATAAAAATTCTGCGCTGAAAGGTCATATCCGGCTCTCCGTACTTCATCGGTACGATCAATCCGTTTATAGCCCTTGGCTTTTTCTATTTTTTCCGCCCAAACCTTTGCGTCACCGTCTTTGTCAATCGAGAGGGTAACACAGTTTTCCGTTATCACGGCGTCGGACGGTATATGATCGCTCAGGCAGCACATAAGCCCGGTTGCTTCGGCCTCCACAGCGGCTATGCCGAAGCCCTCGAAATGCGACGGCATAAGATATATATCCATAGCCATCATATAATTATAAGCATCGGTCTGCCTGCCTGAGAATATAACCTTGTCCGCTAAGCCGAGGCTCTTTACCTGCTCCTTTACATTGTCAAAAAGCAAGCCGTCACCGACGAGTAAAAGGCGTGCGTCGCTGTCGATTTTGCACAGCTCGGAAAATACACGCACCATAAAATCGTGATTTTTGGGATAAAGGAAATTTCCGACACTGCCTATGACGAATTTATCCTGCAATTGCAGTTTTTCGCGCATTGCTTCCCTCTTTTCGGGAGAATACGTAAAGCTTGCAAGGTCAATACCGTTTTTTACAAGCTTAAACTTGTCCGACCCGACGATTTTTTCGGGGAATATCCATTTACCCGCAAGAGCCGAGCAGGCGTAAAAGTCGGTTCCGTATTTATAAAGGAAATTGCGGCAAAGGTTATTGAGCTTTATCATAAGCGCGCGCTTTTTCGGGTTTGAACAGTCATACCACGCACTGTGAGAATGTATGATAACCTTTTTTACTCCGCAGTCGTGCGCCGCTTTGGGTCCCGGATAGCATATCGCGGTAGAAATATTGAAATATGCGGTATCATATCCGTTTTTCTTTATTATATCGCAAATCGCCTTATACTGAGCACGCGGATTTTTAAGAGTCGGTATTTCAAAAAGCCCCGCGCCCTTGCTCTCAAGCTTTTCCTTAAGCTCATTATCTATTTGCGTTGTGAGAAAATCAAAATGCACCTCACCCGGGGAAAAGTGCTCAAAAAAGTTGAGCATATACTTGTCAATTCCGCCGGCTTTTCCGTTCATAATATAGCCGAAAAGCACCTTTTTCAACTGTTTGCCCTCCACATTATTTTTTTAGCTTAAGCCCCGAAAACAGCGACGGGAAGCTTTTTTTGACCGCCGAAATAAATTTGCCCGTGAAAAGAAGCACGCCTGTATTTCCGCCTTTAAGCTGGTCCGCCATAATTTTTACAAGCCTGCTGTCAGGCTCGGCGTAAGGCATAAGCTCCTTGTAAAGCTCACTTTTAAGCTGAGCCTTGAGCCAGTCTTTTCTGTCTTTCCCGGACATTCCGGAGCGTTTGTCATTATTTTTTTCGAGAGCCGAAAATACGCTTCTGACGTATATGCCGGCAAGATTTTTAAGTATATCTCCGTCACACATACCGTTTTCACGGTAAAAACCGAGCAGCTCGTTTATACGCATTTCCTGAAGCTCAAAGTAATTTTTGACAAAGCGGCACGTAAGGCTTTGATTGTCTCTCTTGGCATAGTGGTATGCCGTGTCGTCAAGAATTACCATGGAATCAACATATCTGAAGAAATCTATATTAAATTTAAAATCCTCGTTAAGCGGCATATCGCAAAATGTAACTCCGGAGGAAACCACCGCGTCTTTAAGATAAATCTTATTCCAAAGGTAGCCGAAAAGCGTGGTGTTTTCGATTTTGATTACTTCTTTCGCCACATTCTCTTTACCCGAGAGAGCTTTGCTCTCATATGATACGGGATTTGTCATATACAGCTTACCGGTCTTGTCGTAATACTCCTCCACCGCGCCGAACATCACAACCGTGGGAGAAGCGTCACGCGAAGCCGAATACATTTTTTCAAATATATCGCTGTCAATTTTATCGTCGGAATCCATATAATAGAGATATTTGCCCGAAGCGGACTTTGTGCCGAGATTTCTCGCGCTGCTCGCTCCGCCGTTTTTCTCCTTATGGATAACCCGAACCCTGCCGTCCGAGGCTGCAACCTCATCGCATATCTTGCCGCTGCCGTCCTTGGAACAGTCGTCGACGAGTATAAGCTCAAAGTCGGCAAAGGTTTGCCGAAGAACGCTGTCAAGCGTATCCCTGAGATATTTTTCGACGCCGTAAACCGGCATTATAACACTGAAATACGGTGCGCTCATATTTTTCACAGCCTTTCGGATTGTTTTATCTTCCCGCTTTAAGCTTTGCGAAAAGCTTTGTATTGCCCGACTTAACGGAAGAAATGACCTTGCCCTCAAGATATGTGAGCGCGGTGCTCTTCATCTTAATCGGTATAAGCATAAGCTTCATATACTTTGACTTCGGCACAGCCGCAGAAACCGCCGCGCGCGCCTTGGGGTCGTTTATCATCTTTCTTATCTGCGCCTTTTTTTCGCCGGCAGGCAATGTGCAGTTTTTGTTTGTAACGTTTTCAACGCATCCGACTATGCGCTCAATATATCTTCTCGAGAGAAATTCCTCTATCTCCGGAGTCATAATTCCCCAGTGCTCATAGAGCTCTCTCATCCACTCGTTCTCCTCCTCGCGCTTTTCGTACATATCGCTTCTGTACTTGGCGGTTTCGGACTCGGCTCTCTGACGGATAAAGTGGTAATACTTCTTTGACGTCACGCCGACTCTCTCAACGTCGCGCACAACGGAGAGGTTAAAGGGGAAATCATCCCAGAAGGTCTGCGGGAAATAGAGCTTGTTGTCTCTTATATAATCGCCCGAGAAGAGCTTATTCCACGGAGTGTAGAGAAGATTGCGGTCAAAAAGGTTGTGTGCGTCGGCTCTGAATTCAGCCTGAGTTTTGTATATCTTATCCTTGTAGACCTGCTCCTGCGTGAATTTTTCGGTGTCACTGTAATATGTGTCGATATAGTAACCCGAAACAACGAGTTGTAAATCGTTTTTCTCGGCCAAATCAACCATATCCTGAAGCATGGTTTTTTCAGCCCAGTCGTCGGAGTCCATAAAATACATATATTTTCCGACAGCCTTATCTATGGCGACGTTTCTCGCCGAGGGAGCGCCGCCGTTTTCCTTATGGATAACCTTTATACGCGGGTCCTTTGCGGCGTATTCATCGCAGATTTTACCGCTGTTATCGGGAGTTCCGTCGTCTACGGCAAAAAATTCCCAATCGGTAAGGGTCTGATTTTGTATACTCTCGATAGCCCTGCCAACGTAATTTTCGACGTTGTAAACAGGCATTATAACACTAACTTTTACATCATTCATAGCCTTTGACCGTCCCTCGCTCAAAATAATTTATCTGTTACCGCCAAAGCCGAAGCTATGACCTTATCCATATCATAATATTTATACTCGGCAAGTCTGCCGCCGAAGATAATATTGCTTTCGCCATTTGAAAGGTCGCTGTATTTGCTGTAAAGCGACTGATTCTTTTCGTCGTTTACGGGGTAATACGGCTCCATACCCTCCTGCCACTCGGACGGATATTCTCTTGTTATATACGTCTTTTCCTGAGTACCGAATTCAAAGTGCTTGTGCTCTATAATTCTTGTGAATTTGGTCTTTTCGTCAGTATAGTTCATAACGGCTACACCCTGATAGTTTTCACAGTCAAGCAGTTCGTTTTCAAAACGGAGGCTGCGGTATTCGAGCTTGCCGAAGCGATAGTCGTAATACTGGTCTATGGGGCCCGTGTAGACAACGGTGTCCGCAAGGGCGGAAAGAGCTTCCCTGTCCTTTAAGAAATCGGTATCAAGACGGGTGTCGATTCCTTCAAGCAGCTTTTCGATAAGCTTATTGTAGCCGCCTATCGGAATACCCTGGTATCTGTCGTTAAAATAGTTGTTATCATAGGTGAATCTGACCGGCAGACGCTTTATTATAAATGCAGGCAAATCCTTGCATTCTCTGCCCCACTGCTTTTCGGTATAGCCCTTTATAAGCTTTTTGTAAATGTCATATCCGATAAGGCTTATTGCCTGCTCCTCGAGATTTTTGGGCTCACCCGTAACCTGCTTCTTCTGCTCCTCGATTTTGGCTCTTGCCTCCTCGGGAGTCACAACACCCCACATCTTGTTAAAGGTATTCATATTAAACGGCATGTTATAAAGCTCTCCGTAATAATTTGCAACCGGAGAATTTGTGTAGCGGTTGAATTCAACAAGGTCGTTTACATAAGTCCAAACTCTCTTGTCGTTTGTGTGGAATATATGCGCACCGTATTTGTGCACGGTTATGCCCTCAATATCCTCGCAATAAATATTTCCGCCGAGATGGCTTCTTTTGTCGATAACAAGGCACTTTTTACCGTGTTTTGTCGCTTCGTGGGCAAAAACGCTTCCGAAAAGTCCGCTGCCTACGATAAGATAGTCATACTGTTTCATAATTTTTCCTCCTGCGCCGAAGCGCAATTAAAAAATGTATTGTTTGAATTTATCACGCTGCCGACTTAGTTTCGTCGGACGGTGCCGTTGTCTTGGGTTCAGCCGTAGTGTGCTCTTTGGTAGTTTCGCTGTTTTTGGTTGCCTCGGCGGTTGTCTGCGGTTTTGTCGTGGTTTCGGATTTATTATTGCCGCCGCTGTGCTTAGCCGATGTCGTGGCGGAACTTTTGCTTTTTGAACCGCCGTTTGAAGAGCCGCTGCTCTTTGTTGCAGACGAAGAGGATTTTGAGCTCTTGGTTGTTGTCTGCGACTCTTGTTTTTTCTTTGACGACGCAGTTGTTTCCGGAACTTCGCCGTAAATGAACAGGTGCATTCTGTCGGCTGCCGCCGCAAGATCGTATCTCCATACCCATGCGCCGTCGTAAATACCGCCTACCGCGTTATCCTCGTCGCCGGGAACAACCATAGTCTCAATGGTTATATCATTTGAAAGCATCGGAGCAAAAGAGAGAACCTCCGGAACCGACATCGATGTTTCACAAAGAGCCATACCCGCCTTTACCAAATCGGCATACTTTGTGGGGCTGATATTTTTGGCCTTATCTATAAGACACTCAATAACCTTCTTCTGCCTATCCACACGGGCGTTATCCGAATCGCGCTTTCTGATACGCGAATACACGGACGCCTGCTCGCCCGTCAGGTGCACCATACCCGATTTTTCGACATATTGGAAATTCGGATTATCGTCGTCACCGATATTGTTAAGCTCAAGACGCTCGTCCTCGGTTATATCAATATCTACTCCGCCGAGGATATCTATTGCCTCGGCAAGCTTATAAAAGTTTATCGTGGCATAATCGGTAATATTCATATTGAAATTCTGGTTTAGCGTTTTGATGGCAAGCTCCGCTCCGCCGTAAGCATAGGCGTGAGTTATTTTCTGATTGCCGTGCCCGTCTATCGCAACACAGCTGTCACGGAGGACGGAAATCAGCTTAACGTCGTTTTTTGCCTTATCTATGCTCACTATCATTATAGAATCGGAACGGCCGGAGAAAGAGTCCTTATCTCTTGTATCAACGCCGAAAAGCGCTATGTTTACAATATCAGTCTTTCCGTATTTGTTTGCTATATCATCCGATACGCCGAGATTGTCTTTATCTACGTTCTTTTTAAAACCGCCCCACATACCGAAAACAAGGGCGCAGGAGACAGCAGCGAGTAAGAGAATAACGGCAACAACTATTATTACAACGCGCTGCCATTTTTTCAGGTTTTTCCATCTTCTCTTAAGCTTTCCCGGTTCCTTAGCGTCCTTGGATTTTTTCTTTCTGCGCATACCGCGTGCGGCGGTATTTGAAATATTGCTGTTTTGATTTTGTCTTCGCGGCACATGACCGTTTTCAAAGTGTATTTCTATATCCTTATCTTCTTTTTTCATAACTACCTCTATACCACAAAATATAAATGACGTTTATAAGCGACAGCGCTCAAAATCGCCGTAAGTCGGGCAAGTATATTCTGCCCCTTATAATTTTATTTATTTTACAACAAAAACTAAGCAGTGTCAATCCGATTTGACGCTGTAACGGCGAAAAACGGCGTTTTCGTCGTTTTTCATATTTTTTATGTTTAAAAAGGAACCGAGTTACGTTCTGCCGGTGAAAACGAAAGCAAAACGAGTTGCCGAAACAAGCCGTTTTGCATCATTGTTTAAGCGGCTTTGTGTACCAAATTACGCCAAATTGCAATATTTTAAAAAAACAGTAGCATTTTGCGATTTTATATGATATATTATGTCTTGGCAAAAATATGTAAAATTTGCTTTTTAATCTGTTGAAAGGAGGTTAACCATGCAGGTATTATCATCCTCGCAAAAAAAAGACATAACTCCTTCTCAGCTTTTGCCGGAATCAATGTTTGATTTTATATATGCAAAAGACGGTGAAGCCGTAATAAAAAGCGGGGATACGGATTTTATTTTGTCGGGCGGTCAAATGCTTATAGTTTCCTCTGCCGACGGTAAAACAATGTCTGTAACAAAGGCACCGTTTAAATATTATTCATTTTCTCTCGCGAGCGAGGAGGTCAAAAAAATCCTCGGAAATTCGAGCATTTCTTCATTTTTCGCTAAGAAATTTAAAAGCTCATATCATATTTTTGATTTTTCGGAAAGCAGCATTGCCGAGGAGTTATGCTCACAGCTCGAAAAGGAGTATCAAAGTCCCTACGTTGTTGCCGGCAATACCGCAGAAGTGCTTTTAAAGCTGCTTATGCTTGAAATATATAAGCTTAACCCGTCACCGTTCGGAAATACAGAGCGCCAAAACAAGTCGATGCAGAAAATACGTGAGTATATAGACGCGCACTACGGCGAAGAAATCACAGTCGAAAAGCTCGCCGAAAGCGCTTATTTGTCCCCGCCGTATCTGAGTCACTCGTTTAAGAGCTTCTCGGGCTTCAGTCCGAAGCAGTATCTCACGGCGGTACGTCTTGTAAACGCAAACAAGCTTTTGACGACTACCAACCTCAGCATAAACGAAATTTGCCGCAAGGCCGGCTTTTCGGATATAAATAATTTTATACGCACATTTAAAAGCTTCTACGGAACCACACCTAAAAAGTTCCGCAGCATATAACACCAAATAATAAAAAATACGGAAAGGATTTAATATGAATACACCTAATGCACCATGGCTGAAATTCTACGGGGATATTCCGAAAACTCTCGAATACCCCCAAATCTCAATGTATGAAGCCGTTGTAAACGCAGGCAAGACCCATTCGCAGGTAAATGCCTATGAATTTCAGGGTAAGGGAACGACTTATGCAAAATTCATAGAAAAAATCGACAGAACCGCAAAGGCTTACAAAGCTCTCGGAATAAAAGAAGGAGAAACCGTAACAATTTGTATGCCCAATGCGCCGCAGGGCGTTGACAGCTTCTATGCGCTCAACCGCATAGGCGCCGTTCCGGCTATGATACATCCGCTCTCTGCGGCAGGCGAAATCACGTTTTACCTTAAAGACACCGACAGTAAGGCAATACTCGTTCTCGATATGTTCTATGAGAAGGTTGAGCAGGCGGTAAAGGATCTCGGCAGACCCGTTAAAATAATCGTAGCGAGAATACAGGATGAATTAAAGTTTCCCCTTAACATTTTGTATCCGCTCACACTGAAGAAAAAGCCTCCGGAGCTGCCCGACAGCGAAGACGTCATTCGTTGGAACGACTTTATCGCGGCAGGTAAAAACGAAACGCTGCCCGAAACATTTCCCTCGGCCGACAAAACGGCGGCCATACTTTTCAGCGGCGGCACAACCGGAACAAGCAAGGGTATACTCCTCTCAAATCTCAATATGAACGCGCTCGGTATGGAGGTTGCCGCGGCGGCCGGCTTTACCATGGAGGGTCTTCGTATGCTCTCGGTTATGCCCCTGTTCCACGGCTTCGGTCTCGGTGTCGGCATTCACACGCCTCTTATCAACGGAGGCACGTGCATACTCGTTCCGCAGTTCACCGTTAAGACATATGCCAAGATGATAAAGAAAAACAAACCTACGGTTATCCCCGGTGTTCCCACGCTCTTTGAGGCTTTGCTTCGCACAGAGGGACTTGAAGGCGTTGACCTCTCGTTCTTACAGGGTGTTTTCTGCGGCGGTGACTCTCTTTCGGTTGAGCTTAAAAAGAAGGTTGACGCATTCTTAAAGGAGCACAACGCTAAGGTACAGATTAGAGAGGGCTACGGTACAACGGAGTGCGTTACGGCGTCCTGCCTTACCCCGCGTGACTTCTTCCGCGAGGGCAGTATCGGAATACCGTATCCGGACGTTTACTATCAGATAGTCGATCCGAAGGACGACAGCGAGCTTCCGCCCGATACAGAGGGTGAAATCTGCATAAGCGGTCCCACCGTTATGAAGGGCTATCTCAATAATGCCGCCGAAACGGCTGCTACGCTTCGCACCCATGCAGACGGCAGAGTGTGGCTCCACACGGGCGACGTCGGCACAATGGATAATGACGGTTTCATATACTTTAAGCAAAGACTTAAGCGTCTTATCATAGTTTCCGGCATAAACGTATATCCCTCACAGGTTGAAAACACCATAGACGCTCATCCGGATGTACTGCTCTCATGCGCCATAGGTATTCCGGACCCATACAAGATGCACAAGGTCAAGGCTTTTGTCGTTCTTCGTCCCGGTGTTGAACCGAGTGAAAAGATAAAAGAAGAAATACTTGAGCACTGCCGCAAAAATATATCCAAATACGCCATGCCGCGCGAAATAGAATTCCGCACGGAGCTTCCCAAGACTCTTGTAGGCAAGGTAGCGTACAGGAAGCTTGAAGAAGAGGAGGCAGCAAAATATGAGCAGCAAAAAGCAGAGAAGCAAGGAAATGACAACGAAAACAAATAACGAAACGCCCGAAGCATTATCTCACATAAAACGTGCTCACGGTATCTACTTCACATCAAAGGTTCTTCTCGGCTGGATAATCAAACTTTACTTCAATTTCAGAAGCAAGGTATACAGACCGAAAAACAAGAGCTTTATCCTCATTTCAAATCATACGACAATGTTCGACCCGTTTTTTGAAGCACTCTCGTTTAAACCGTATCTGCGCTTTGTGACGAGCGACCATCTTCTCAGAATGGGTGCCTGGGGAAAATTCATAAAGTTCTGCGTTAATCCCATTCCGAAAAGACGCGGTGCCGACTCCGAAAAAACCATGGAAATGATGGCGGAATCCGTAAGAAACGGCGTCAGCGTTTGTATACACGCCGAAGGGTACTGCTCGATAAACGGCGAAACGGGATTTGTTTCGCCGCGCACCGGTCAGCTTGTCAAGGACAGCGGTGCCGGCCTTATCACGTTCCGCACCGTCGGCGGCTATTTCAAGGACCCGAGATGGGCAAAGCACTCGCGCCGCGGCAGAATGCGCGGCAGCGTGGTCCGCGAATACATGCCCGAGGAGCTTCAAAGAATGTCCGTTGACGAAATAAACGAAGCAATTCGCCGCGACATATACATAAACGCCTATGAGCAGCAGAAAAAGGACCCGCATAAATATAAGGGGCGCGCGCTCGCAGAGGACCTCGAAACGATTCTTTATCTTTGCCCCAAGTGTCACGCCATGGGTAAAACACATTCGCACGACAATGAGTTTTCGTGTGAATGCGGCTATAAGATGCACATCAACGAATATGGATTTTTTGAGGGCGACTCTCTTGTCTTTGACAATGTCCTCGACTGGGATAAATGGCAAAAAAGCTATGTTAAGGACAATCTCGCTCTGTGGCACTCGTTCACGGAAAAGCCCATAACCTCGGATGAAAAGCAGATACTGAACTGCATTGAAGAAAACGAGACAAAGGAGCTTTTCTCGGATAACTGCACGATAAGCATTTATGATGACAGACTCGAATTTGTCGATGAAAGCAAGGGCAAAAAGGTCTTTATGCTCTCGGATATAGTCAAAATGTCAATGGGCGGCGAAACAAAACTGTATTTCACAACGTCCAACGGCTTTTACTATGAGGTCGGAAGTCATACACGCCGCTCGTCGGTTAAGTACTTTGCGCTTTACAGAGTGCTCACGGGGCGCGAATATTTATAATCTGCCTTTGATGATGCCGTATAAAACTGCAAAAACAAGGATTGTATTTTTTACAATCCTTGTTTTTTATTTATCATTTTTCGTTTTGCCGCATATAATAACACGGATATATTATTAGGAGGACAAAAAATGAAAAACGACATATCCTTTTTTCTCGGCACAAATTCCGGCACCGGCTTTCACTCGCTTTTTTATGACCTCACCGAGCACGCGACGCCGTACAGCACTTTTATAATAAAAGGCGGCCCGGGGACGGGAAAATCCGGACTTATGAAAAAAGTGGCGGAAGAATGCGAAAAACGCGGTCTTTTTAATGAAAAGCTTTGGTGCTCATCCGACCCCGATTCGCTTGACGGCGTGTTTATTCCCGAAAAGCATTGCTCTGTTTGCGACGGAACCGCTCCGCACGTGGTTGAGCCCGTATTTGCCGGCGCCGCAGAACAGATAGTTAATGTTGCCGCGCTTTGGAACAGAAAAAATCTCAAAAAGAAAAGCAAGGAAATTATACGCCTGTCAAATGAAAACGGCTTTTGTCACAAGAGGGTTGCATCGCTTCTTTGTGCCGCAACCGCATTAAAGCAAAATATGTCGGAAATATATAAAACGGCATTGAAAAAGAAAAAGCTTCACGAGCTTACGGGCGATATTCTTTTGCAATTTGAGCCTGTTTCCGATAAAAAGGGAAAAATCGAAAACCGTTTCCTTTCGGGTGTTACTCCGAAAGGGCTTATAACATTTACAAATACCGTTAAAAATCTTGCCGACGACATAACCGTTATACGCGACGAATCAGGAATAACCGAAAAGCTACTTGCAGACATTGCCGATTATTCGGCTTCTATCGGGTACGACGTCATAGTCTGCCGAGATGTACTGTTCCCCGAAAAGACCGCGCACGTTCTGATTCCCGAAAAACGCCTTGCTTATGTGACCTCCTGCGACGCATTCCCGATAAATATTAAGGGCGCAAAGCATATTTCCGCAGATAAGTATTGCGATAAAAATATTTTGAGCAAATATGACAGCGAGCTGTGCTTCTATAAAGAAAACATTAAAACGCTGTTGCTGAAATGCGTTGACATACTTAAAGAGGCAAAGGACATACACGACGAGCTTGAAGATTGCTATATAAGCGAAATGGACTTCGGTGCTCTTGACAGGCTGACAGACGACCTTATCAAAGAAATGCTCGGATAACGGCGCGCTCTTCACATAAATACGGGGCTGTAAAACACAAGTTTTTACAGCCCCTTTTAAAAATCAATTATCCTTTTTTAACTGCTTTACCACCTGATTGCCGTAAACGGCGGCTCCCGTAACAAGCACTCCCTGAATTACCGAATCGGCAGACAGCCCCGTCAGAGCTATGCTTCCGGAAATTCCGAAAATCAACAGCAAAAGCGGTATGAATTTATCGGGTATTCTTTCAATAGATTTAAAAATCAGTCCCAAAACGTTTAATGCCGGGATTAAAACCAGCGCGCGTTCGACTATATATGACATCAAATTCATATTTCCTCCTTAATTCACAAAGCCGATAAGCGCATAGCCTAACGCAGTTCCGACGGCACCGATAAGCGCAAATAAGAGCTTATCCCAAAACGCCGATGGTCTGCGTTTAATTTCGCTTATGCTCTCTTTCAGCTCTCCGACGGACAAGAGCAAGTTATCAAGCTTTGTATTTTCCTCCGCCTGATTTATCGCAAAGGTATTTACCTTGCCGTACAGTATCTTAACGTCGTTTTCAAGTGTTTTGATTCGATGCTCAAAAAGCTCGTTTTCACTCATAGCGGTGCCTCACCTTATATCATCGGCGTTTACAAATCCCGTGACATTTTTACCTATCGGCTTTTTAAGAGCAAAGCTCGCAGAGGAGGTTATGCGGTACCTGCCGTTTATCTCAATCCCGTCATAGATATAGTAAGTACCCGATTTTCTCGCCGACGGAGCTTTTGAATACGCAGACGAAAACAAGGGTGTATTGCAAAGCGCCACGGACCGGCGCGGTGGAAATGCACCGCTTTTTACGTTATCGGTGCTTTCTGCGGCACCTTTTGAAAAGCCGTTGAGTCCGTTGGCTCTCATAATATTCGGGTAGTCCTTAAAGGCTAAGTCCATATCGGTATTGCCTGTTATGCCGCCCGTTTTGCCCGATGACGTATACTGCCACATACCGTATTTTCCGCCGTAGGAGGGTGTGTCAGCCCATTGCGCGAGCCAAATATCATAGCGCTCCTTTACCCTGTCGGAAATTTTGTTATTGAGCCACCACAGATTCGCATATACCGAAACAAAATATCCTGCCTTTTCCGTTCTGCCGCAAAACGCCTCGACAATATTGCTTATTTCCTCGCGTGAGAGGTTTTTCTGTGAGTTGTCCTCAATATCGAATGCCACGGGAAATTCAAAGCTTTTTCCGGATATAAGCGAGAGAAAATACTCCGCCTCCTTTTCTGCGTCCGAGACGGTTTTTGCGTAACTGTAATGGTATGCGCCGACAAGTATGCCGTTTTTCTTTGCCTCGCGGTAATTTCTTTCAAATGAAGTGTCATTTTGGCCTTGACACCTGCCGAAGCCCGCGCGCAGCATGGCAAATTCGACACCCGAAGCGCGAACCTTTTCCCAATTTATATCGCCCTGCCACTTTGACACGTCTATTCCCTTATATTTAGCTTCCATATAAATATTCCTTTCGTTCTTTACTTTTCTTCAAGGCGCTTTACCGCCTCGGATATATCGGCACAATAACATATATCGAATTTACCGCCCGGCTCAGAAACCGTAATCTCGGTGGTCGGAAACTCCGAATTCAGCGCCGCCGTTGTAATATTCTCCTCCGATTCCGATGCCAACGGATAATATACCGTAACGGGCGTTCCTGCGGCGTATTGCGACTGAAGATACGATTTGAGCCCGTCTACGGAAAGAGTAGTCAGGAAATATATTACATCGTTGCTGTAACCGTACATTATGCCGATATAATTTTCACCCGCCGAAATGCGCGCTCCGAGCTCTTCGTCGCTTGTGATATTATCCGTAAACACCTCAAAATGCGTACAGTATCCGGGAAGGCAGGTTCCGCGAACCATTTTTGCACCGACGGGGGTCGGAGTATATATCCTGTTTAAAGTTACGCCGCCGCTTGTATATGATTTGGCAAACACCGTCTGGGCGTTTCCCTTAAGAGCATATTTGCCGATTTTTCTCGTGAAGATTCCGCTTATGACGTCGGCTTTGTCCGCGTAATTACCGGCAGAAAAAAGCTCGCTTCCCGTATTCACCGTTTGCTCCGCGCCGTTTATTCCGATTTTTACGGAGGACACACCGCTTATTTTTACGGAAGAAGCAGGCTCCGCCGTACCGCCGTAGGAGCCAGTAACCGAGGTTTTGCCGTATACCGTAAAGCCGTTAAACGGCATCGCAAGAGAATCCGTAAGAGTCAGCGTATTTTCTCCCGAAACACGGCGAGTATACGGAAGACCGTATGTGCTCTTGTTTATCAGAGCGGCAATCTCTTTCTTATCTTTCTCTGTCAGAATATAGTTGCTGCCGTCCTTACCGTTGTCGCCCTTGTCGCCTTTCTCGCCCTTGAACACACCGTTTTTTATGTTTTCGAGCATTGTATTCACGGAGAAATCATAATCCGAGAGCAGCGCACCGTCAGCATCGGCAAGCGTATTAAAATAAAGTATTACGTTTTTCGGCTTCATAACCTCTGTGGTAATGCCGTTCTCGTCAATTTTGACGGCATTCAGGCAGCATTCTGCCGTACCGTATTTTGTGACCGACGCGGGCACGTCAAACGACACCGAATTTTCGTCATTCTTATCGAGAGGAAGATAATCCGTGCGCAAAATTTTTCCGTTCGGAAGCACAAAATCAAGATAATATTTAAACTCGTCGGTAAAGGTGCTCTCAAGAATGAATTTCAGTGTAGTCGCGTTGTGCTCGGCACTGTTCCCTGCCGTTATGCACTCAACGGACGGCTCGTCCTCTAAAAAAATATAGATAGAAATGGTTTTCGTCATAAATACTCCTTTATTTCATCAAATATGCTTTCCGGCGGACAGATAAGCGAAAATCGCATCATCACGGGATATTTAAGATAGGCATAGAGCTTTTTTTCGGCACTCAAAAGCACTCTGTCAACATAATTGCGTGATGCGCCGTTTTTTCGCGCAATCTCAGATTTGTTAAGTCCCGAAATATGCCTCGCCAGAAGGAAATCCCGTTCCTCTTGTGTCAGCTCGTTTCGGAGAACAAGCCCGACTATCCTCTTGATAACGGAGTTTTTACGCGCCAAAATATACGCCGCCGCGTTTTTGTCTCCGCCGTGCTCTATAACCTCAAGATTTTCCGTGAGATAGATGTACTCGTCAAGGCTTAATTCCGCAAGTATTTTTTCGTCCATAACTCTCCTTTCGGACTGACGGCATTATCGGTACGTCGCCCGAAACCGTTGTCCGTAAAATCAAATCAACACCCGAAAAACAAATTTCGGGTGTTGATTTATAGAACATTTGTTCGCTTACAAATATAATATTAGTCCCAAAAGCGGGACTTGTCAAGTGTTTATAAAAGAAAAACGGGGCTCCTTGAGGTTATCAGCCTTTAAGAGCCCCGTTTTTATGTGATTTTTGCGGTGTCGCTTTTATTATCAAATTACAGCTTTATGAAGCTTTGCCTGCTTTTATCAAGTCTATCTCAGCGGCGTCAAATAAATCTACAACTCCGTCGCCGTTTACGTCGGCAGCCAAATATTCGCTTGAACCGTCTCCGAGCTTTTTATCCTCAACGGAATGATTAACCACGGCGTCAAAGTCGCTGCCGTCCACGTATCCGCTCGGCACAACGTCGCCGCGCATAATAACGATATATCCCGTGCTTGTGCCCGAAGAAGTATTGCTGACAGTAAATATCGAGCCTGTTTTATTGCCGCCGGAAGCGAAACTGTAACCGCTCTGCATATAAACCGCCGAATTTACGCTCTCACCGTTTGTAATATACAAAAGCTTTGACTTTTCGTTCACCGTTGCGCCGGAGTTTATTTCCGGTACAATAGGCGAATAGGCATTTTCCGATACGGTGGGATATGTCAGCGTAAAGCTTCCGCCGTAACGTTTTCCCGTTTCGGTATGGCTGCTGCCGAAGGTTTCACTCGCGCCGAAATACCTGTTTCCGCTGGCTGTTCCCACAAGGAAATAGTCGTACAAAATACTGCCCTGATCGTCAAAGGTGCAGTCAACGCCGTACCACTTTCCGTCCTCCATTTTCACGTAATTCCACGCGTGGCCTCCGCCGTTCGAATTGCCCACAGCTATTACGCACGGTATTCCGGCTTTGTCGCAGAGGATTTTAAACGACTCGCTGTAACCCTCACACACGGTCTTGTACGGTGACAAAAATACGCTCGTAGGCTCATGTGCGGTAGGTATTTCAAACTTTTCATCATACTCGACTCGTTTGCAGATAAAATCGTGTATGAACTTCACCTTTTCGTAGCGCGTTGCGCCTTTGATTTCTACGCTGTCAACAACAGCCGCCATATCGTTATAATCCTGCTTTACCTTGTTCATATCGGCATAGGCGTTTGTGTTTATTCGCGGCTTCACCGTAACCGATGAAATCGTAAAGTGATAACCGCTGCTTGTTTGATAATAGGAATACCCGTAGCTTATGCTGTACCCGTTTATCCAAAATATCATCGGGTAATCGTCGCAAAGTGCCGATAATCCGCCCGTGACCGCCTCTGACAGGGCTGATTTTATGTTGCTCGGCACACTTGTGCTTGTGCCGTCCCAGGTAAGCGGCGACGGCAAGGCTACATCAATCGAGCTTTCAAACAGCTTTTCTTTGACCGTGTTATAAACCGCTCGTTGGTTTGAATTCAAAAATGTATAAAAGGTATACGGAGTATCCGCTCCGTCCGAAAAGAACGGCAATGCTTTATTGTCGCTTTCCGGAACCAAATCGGAAGCGTCCGTTCTCGGGTCATAGCTGACAGCCCACTCTACGGGCATATCCGCGTAAAGCGTTTTTTCTGTCATTGCCCCCGATAAGAGTGACAAAAACGGCATGGTCAAGACTATTGCAAAAACCATACTCAAAGCTTTTCTCAAGACAATTCCTTCTTTTCTGCGAATTTTTATCATCTGATTATATAATATATTATTTCGGCTGAGATTGTCAACAGAACAACAAAGCAGAGGCCTTATATACAAGGTCTCTGCCGAATACAAATCTTATCTTTTTCTGAGAAGTTGCGACAGCTCGTCCATAAAGGCGTTTATATCTTTAAACTGCCTGTAAACCGAAGCGAACCTGACATAGGCAACCTCGTCTATGTCCTTAAGCTTCTGCATGGCAAGCTCGCCTATGTGCATTGACGAAACCTCACGGTCAAGTGAATTCTGGAGATTTGCCTCAATATCGTCAACGGCGCGCTCCAAGGTATCCATCGAGACCTGACGCTTTTCGCAGGCGCGCATCATACCGCCCAAAAGCTTATTGCGGTCAAACACCTCGCGAGACTTATCTTTTTTTACGACGAGTATCGGCACGCTTTCAATGACCTCATATGTAGTAAAGCGCTTACCGCACTTGATGCACTCGCGACGGCGGCGAATTCTCTCGCCCTCGTCGGTAGGTCTTGAGTCTATTACCTTGCTCTCCTCGTATCCGCAGTAAGGGCACTTCACGGCAAATCACATCCAATAGTTATTTTTAATCTAAGATTATTATAACAAACAAAATTTACATTGTAAAGCGTATTTTAGCCGACGCTTTGATATGTCAAAGCTTTCTCCAAACCATTTTATTGACTACACCCGTATACGACTGAATTATTTTGACAACCTTAGTCGAAACGTTTTCATCGGTATAATCGGGCACGGGGATTCCGCAAAAGCCGTTTTTGTCAAGCTCAACCGCAGTATCAACCGCTTGCAGCAATGATTTTTCATCAATTCCGGCAAGCACGAAGCACCCCTTATCGAGAGCCTCGGGACGTTCTGTGGAGGTTCTGATGCAAACCGCAGGGAAGCTCTTTCCGACTGAAGTAAAGAAGCTGCTCTCCTCGGGCAGCGTTCCGCTGTCGGAAACCACGGCAAAAGCGTTCATCTGAAGATTATTGTAATCGTGAAATCCGAGCGGCTCGTGGCGAATAACTCTCTCGTCAAGCTTAAAGCCGCTCTCCTCGAGACGTTTTTTTGAACGCGGGTGACACGAATAGAGTATCGGCATATCATATTTTTCCGCAAGGCCGTTAATTGCGGAGAACAGACTGTTGAAATTCTTTTCGGTGTCGATGTTCTCTTCTCTGTGAGCCGACAGAAGAATGTACTTTTTCTTTTCGAGTCCGAGCTTTGTTAAAATGTCGCTATTCTCTATTTTTTCAAGGTTTTTATGAAGCACCTCCGCCATGGGGGAGCCGGTGACGTATGTGCGCTCCTTCGGGAGCCCGCATTCGGCGAGATACCTTCTTGCGTGTTCGGAATAAGCCATATTCACGTCCGAAATAATATCCACTATACGGCGGTTTGTCTCTTCCGGCAAACACTCGTCCTTGCAGCGGTTACCCGCCTCCATATGGAATATCGGTATATGAAGTCTCTTTGCCGATATTGCGGAGAGACAGGAGTTTGTGTCGCCGAGTATCAAAAGTGCGTCGGGTTGAATATCACGCATCAGCTTATATGAGCAGCTTATGATATTGCCGACTGTCTCACCGAGATCGGCTCCGACTGCGTCCATATACACCTCGGGGTCAGATAGCTCCAAGTCCTTAAAGAACACACCGTTAAGATTATAATCGTAGTTTTGACCCGTGTGAGCGAGTATGCAGTCAAAATACTCTCTGCACTTGTCGATAACGGCGGCAAGCCTTATTATTTCGGGACGCGTGCCGACAATAATAAGGAGCTTTAACTTCCCGTTATTTTTAAATTTGATATCGCTGTAATCGGTTTTCATATATATTACCTCCGCCGTGTGTGACAGTATTAAACCTTTTCTCCGAATGTATCCGGGTGCTCTGCATCAAACATTTCGTTTGCCCACATCAAGGTGACAAGCGGCTGTGTATCGCTTAAATTAACTATGCTGTGAGTGTAGCCGGGAAGCATCTGCACACATTCGGGCTTATCGCCGGAAACATAAAACTCCATAACGCTGTTCGTGCCTATTTTGCGTTCGCGTATAAGCCCTTTTCCCGAAACGACTATGAACTGCTCCCACTTGCTGTTGTGCCAATGCTCGCCCTTGGTTATGCCCGGCAGCGACACATTAACGCTGAACTGTCCGCAGTTTTCGGTTTTTAAAAGCTCGGTAAAGCTGCCGCGCGCGTCCGAATTTGTTTTAAACTCAAACGCGGTTTTTTCTTTCGGAAGATATGACAGGTACGTGCTGTATAGCTTTTTGGCAAAGCTGCCGTTCGGAATTTCCGGCATAATAAGAGTCTTTCGCTGGTCATCGAATTTGTGAAGCAACGACACGATTTCGCCGAGCGTAACGCGATATGTCACCGGGACGGCACAATATCTGCCGTCGCTTTTAAGTACCGTATCCGCTCCCGAAAAATCACAACGGTGCTCTTTCCCCTCGAGCAAATCGAGCATTTCGCTCACAAGGTCGTCTATGTATAAAAGCTCAAGCTCCGTTTTTTCATTATCAACTCTTATGGGTAAGTCGTTTGCGATGTTGTTGCAAAAGGTTGCAACGGCACTGTTGTAATTCGGCCTGCACCATTTTCCGAAAAGATTCGGGAAGCGGTAAACAAACACCTTTGCGCCGGTTTTTGCGGCATAGTCAAAAAACAGCTCTTCTCCGCGCAGCTTCGACTCTCCGTAAACGGAATTTGCATATCTGCCGACAAGCGTCGCCTGTATGGAGCTTGAGAGCATAACGGGACAACGGTTACCGTGCTTTTCAAGAGTTTTCAAAAGCTCCGAGGCGAAGCCGAAATTTCCCTTCATAAACTCGCCGTCGTCCTTCGGCCTGTTTACTCCCGCGAGATTGAAAACAAAATCGCACTCCCTGCAAAAATCGGAGAGCAGAGCCTTATCCGTATCAATGTCATATTCAAATATTTCGTCAATCGAGAGCGACGGACGGGTACGGTCTTTGTTATCGCGAAGATTTTTAAGTGCCTCAACAAGGTTTTTACCTACAAATCCGGCTGAACCCGTAACAAGTATTTTCATAAAAAAGCTGCCTTTCGGAATACAAAATCACTTCTTGAATTCGGCTAATTCGTCTCTGATATAAGCGAGCGATAAAAGCTTTTCCTTTACCTGCTCCACATTTAAAAGCTCCGTATTGTTTGAATTAAATTCGGTTAAGGGATTGCGGTCTTTATCGCCGTCATTGAAATATTTATCGTAGTTAAGTGAACGCTTATCGCAAGGCACACGGTAGAAATTGCCCATATCGGTAGCGTGAGCGCACTCCTCGTTAGTAAGGAGGGTTTCGTACATCTTTTCGCCGTGACGAATACCGATAACCTTAATTTCGGCTTCGGGGCAGAAAAGTTCCTTTACCGCCTCGGCAAGCACACCGATTGTGCAAGCCGGTGCTTTCTGAACAAGAATATCGCCCGACACGCCGTTTTGAAATGCAAAGAGAACGAGGTCAACCGCCTCGTCGAGAGACATAATAAATCTTGTCATATTCGGCTCTGTAACGGTTATCGGTTTGCCCTCTTTAATCTGCTCTATCCAAAGCGGAATTACCGAGCCGCGCGAACACATAACATTTCCGTAACGAGTGCAGCAAATCTTAGTCTTGTCGGGGCTTACGGTTCTTGATTTTGCGACTATTACCTTTTCCATCATAGCCTTTGACGTTCCCATTGCGTTTACGGGATATGCCGCCTTGTCGGTTGACAGGCAGATTACGGTTTTAACGCCCTCGTCAATAGCTGCCGTAAGCACGTTATCTGTGCCGAGAACATTGGTCTTAACCGCCTCTATCGGGAAAAACTCGCAAGACGGAACCTGCTTTAAGGCCGCCGCATGGAAGATATAGTCTACACCGTGTATTGCGTTTTTAACGGACGCCAAGTCTCTGACATCGCCTATAAAGAATTTGATTTTATCGCTGACCTCGGGCATTTTCGCCTGAAACTCATGGCGCATATCGTCCTGCTTTTTTTCATCTCTTGAAAAAATGCGGATTTCGCCGATGTCGGTCTGCAAAAATCTGTTGAGCACCGCATTGCCGAATGAGCCTGTACCGCCCGTAATCATCAGGGTTTTGTCTTTAAACATATTCATCTTCCTTTGTATTAAGCCTTTTTACGGCCAAGCTTACCTATTATTTTATTGAACAGCCCCTTTAAAAGGCCTTTTTCATAACTGTTCATAAAGAACGCCGCCATGAGAGCTGCATATACCGCCGCAGTTATGACGCAATTTATTATAAGACCCGCCCAACCGTACCTGTTAAGGTGAAGCAGCGAAAACGCCGCTCCGAACGCAAAGGTAATCAAAAGTGCCGGGAGCGTCCCCTTAAACAAGTCTCGGTAATACTCGCCGAATCTTATACCTACTTCTTTATGGAGAACAATATCCATAAGCACAACATCGCCGATAATCAGCGCAAGAGCCGTACCGAGAGACGAACCGACAAGCGGCTTCCACTTTATCAGAAAAATAGTGACAATAATGTTGAAAACCGACGAGCAAATCTGTATTATCGCAAGCGTCTTATGACGGTTTATTGCCCAAAGTATTTGGTTGCCTATGCCCTGAGGGGTAGATATCAGCCACGGGAACATTATAATAAGTGCCACAAAGTAACCGTCGATATTGTCTTTGCCTGCCCAAAGAGCTACAAAATCTCTGCCGAATACGGCAAACACACAGTAAATCATACCGAGCACCATAAAGATAACTCTGCCGATACGCACCATTTCGTTTTGTACCGTTTTACTGTCGGCTCCGCCCTCTATCATACGGACGGTTCCCGCCATAAGCACCGAATTAAACTGACTGCCTATGGTCTTATAATACTGAACTATCTGTGAGCCCACACCGTATATACCTATGAGTATGGCGGCGGACGGGGCGAAAATACCGAGGATTATCTGATCCGACATTGAATTTAACTGCTGCGCTATAAGCTGAATCAGCACAAATGTGGAATATGAGAATACGCCCTTCACAAAAGACGTATCTATCTTTTTGAAGCTCGGATATAATTTCAGCTTGAAAAGCACATAGCATATATAGAAAAGCCGCGTAGCTGCTGTAACAATAAGGTTTACGGTTACGACGCCGACGCTCTTGACTCCCGCCTTCATCAGGAATACAAGCACCGCCATTTTGACGATATTGGCGAGAATCATAATTCCCTTATGCGCCGTAAACCGCTCATATGCTACGAGAGTGTTTGAAAAAGCCGATGTTCCTATTGAGATTGCACTTGTGACAATCGTTATGGACAAAAGCTCTTTTGCCTTGACTATCTCTGATGAAGTAAGACCCTTTGAAAATACATTCGGGAAAACGGTTATTAAAAGCACACCGACAATAAGTATAACAAGTGTAACCGCCGCATAATAAACGGTGGTAACGCCCAAGAACTTACGTTGTGACTCCCTGTCGTTATTGGCTCGAAATTTCGCCATATATCTGATAACGGAATTGCCGACGCCGAGGTCGAATATTATCAGATATGCGGTTATTGACGAAGTGAGCTGGTAAATACCGTACTCCGCCTGACCGAGACTTCTTATTATAAACGGAGTTACAAACATAGCCGATACTATTTCCGTTATCATAACTCCGTATGAAAAAACCAACCCGATTTTTCTGTTCATATTTAAATATCCTTAATCAGAAAACAAATTGTGCGTTATTATAAACATACAACAGCAAATAAGCAAAGTGTATCACGCTCTCCGCCGACAACAGAATATACGTATACGGTTTCAAATTCTTGTTGACGGGATTTCTGAACCTGTATAAAAGGAACAGCAGCGGCACGCTGAGCGCTATCTGTATGAAGTTGGGTGTTCGCAAAACGAACTGGTAATTTGAAGCAAACAGGAATATTGCGACTATGCTGTAAACTATCATCCAGTCGTAGTTATACATTCCGTTCAACAGTCTGTTGCCGAGAAGCCCGTCGGTATTTTTCTTTTTAAAGAGGCTTTCCGTTATCGTCATAGAAAGCAACATTATCAAAAGAGCCAAAACAAGCCTTATAATCGACATTGAAAACTGCCAGATGCCGAACACCTCATAATCGCTGTAGCCCGAAACCTTTTTCTCTACCGTACCCAAAAGACCGTCGCTTGCGGAACCGAGAGCAATCGCGATTTTGTTTGCCGCAAAAATAAGCACCGGAAGTATTACAATAAAAGCCTTTTTCACAATCGGCGATGTCTTTTTGATAAGCAGAAGCACTATTCTTATAAGCACAAACGGCAATATACCGTAGTGAAAATAACACAGAGCCGCATATACGAGAAAGCAGAAAATGCGGTACTTTTTTTCGACTATATCCACATACATAAAGTAGGCGAGCACGGCAAAGCAGATGTAAATACGCGTGTTGCCAATAACATAGAAGTAATTGAAGTTCGCCATAAAGAACAACAACGCCATATTCATCTTTTTTTTTTGTCGAGTCGAACCTCATAGCTGCTTTATAAAGCAGTGCAAACGAAAAACCGTATACGATGAATACGGTAAGGGCCGGCAGCAAGCCGTTTTCCGGGCAAATTCTCGCAAGAGCGTAATAATACACAAGTGTCAAGGGGGTGCTCGCACCGTAATACGAATAAGCCTTGCCGAAGGAAATCTGCCTGAATAAATCAAGCTGCCCATACGCTCTGTATAGGTCCATCGTATAATCGGGCTTTGTGAACCACGCAAGGCATGCCAAAGCAACCGCAAAAAGCAGCAGATATATTTTATATGTTTTTTTGTTGAAGATCGGATTTATAACCGCAAATCCGAAGAATAACAAAACAATACAGAGCATATTTTACTTCACTTTCAGATACTTTTAAAGGGATAATATCTCTTCGCAAAATTCGAGATAGTTTTTTCGGCAGTCAAAGCAATTCCGCCATTTTTCATACGCGCAGTCGCTCATTTTACGCCGTTCGTCTGCGGACATTTCCGCATACGCTTTTATGGCGCTCACAAGCTCGCCGTCGGTAAAATCCGGCTTTAGCATAAATCCGTTTTTGCCGTTTTCGACTATTTCGCAAACACCGCCGACATCAGTTGCAATAACCGGCATACCTCTTGCCATACACTCCATCATCGTTACGGGCAAGCCTTCCGAGGATGACACATTTAAAAGAAAATCAAAGGAATTATCGGATATATACTCCATGGCATCGTCGTGATTCATATATCCTTTGAGCTCGTATTTGATGTTTTCTTTTCCTTTGAGCTCACGCTCTGCCTTTTCTTTTAGTTCATCGGCAAGCATACCCGAGCCTATGTGAGTCCATTCCGCTTTTATGCCGTCTGTCAAGGACAGGGCATCGATTATTCTGTCTACGCGCTTTACCGGTGACATATACGAAAAGCTTAAAATTTTAATCGGACCGTCAGCGCAAGGTCTTTCCGGCCTTTTGCCCTCTTTTACTCCGAGGTAGGAGAGAAGACACTTACTGTCATCAATCTCAAAATTTTCACGGTAATAATCCATACCGTCACGGCTTATAAAAACAAGCTTATCTATTCGTCTTGCAATCTCGTTTTTATAGGGGATATAGTATCCGTTACCCTCATTGAGATATAAATCGGCTCTGTGTATTCTCGAAACCACCCTGTCGCCGTTTTTTGCGGCAAGAGCTGCCGCCAATGCCGTATAGTCATTCCAATATGTATAAAGCACGCACTCTCCGTCCGCCCTGCTTCTGACTTTTTTAAGAAAAGTCTCAAAGTGGAAAGCTCTCATAAGCGTCGTTAACGCACGCTTCGCATTTGAAAAAGTAAGCTTTTTTTCGCGTTTTAAATATGCGAGCTCTCTGTAATACATGGGAGAAACCAACGCTTTTAAAAAATAAACAAAAGCGCTCTTTCCGTAGTGCGACGCATATCTGAATACTCTGTCCTCGGGAACCGAGGTCGTCATCTTGTCCTTTGTATTCCTTGTTACAGTGTATACGTCGGCTTTTTCTTTCAGCACCTCATATTCGGGTGCTAAAAAGCCTGCCTCAACTATCCCGAACGGGAAGGAATTGGTTATGAGAATAACATTTTTCATTCTTTTCCCTCCGGTGACGGTTTTGAAAGCTGTTTATATACGTCAATATATCGGTCAATAAGCATTTTTTTATCGAATCTGTCATGCGCAAAATTTACGCACGCCGAGGAATAACTGTTTTTGCCGTTTTCACGCACTTTTTTTACGGCGTTTAAAATTCCTTCAAAATCGTTTTTCGGTACTACGTAACCGCAGCCGTCGCCTACTATTTCGGGATTGGCGGTAGAATCGTAGCATATTACCGGAGTACCGCAGGAGAGAGCCTCCGCGGAGACCTTTCCGAAGGTTTCCTCAAGTGAAAATGTGATAAAAACATCAGCGGCCGAATAAAGCTCCGCAAGCTCATCGGTAGATGATGTGGCGGAAACGGCCGTTATATTTTTCGGCAAAACGGTATTTCCTTTGAGGCTGCCGACCAGAACCACCGTTATTTCGGGACACGCTTCGGCGAGCCTTATAAAGCTCCTTAAGCCTTTTCTGTCGGACCAAACCGCGGAAATTCCGATTACGGTAAAGCCGTTGAGCCCGTACTTTTCACGCGCGCGGCCTGCGTCGCGAGGATAAAACTTATCGAAATCTATCCAGTTATATATAGTTTTTACAATCTCCGCTTTCTTGGCTATCGGAGACTTTTTGACTTCGTTTGTAACATAGTTTGATACACCTATTAAAGCAAGGCGATTGATTTTCCCGAAAAGCTCGGTTTTGTCTCTGAGAAGCTTTTCGGTTCGGTCAAAGAACCAAGTGGGATTTCCATCCTTTAGGTTCGGGCAATTTCCGCAGCCGTACTGCCATTTATCGCATCGGCTTTCCGTGAAATGAACGCATTTCCCGGTTATAAACCAAAAATCGTGGAATGTCACGACAACGGCTATGTCTTTTTTTGCAAGATAATCCATCAGCATCGGGAAATTTATATAGTTGCCGTGCAGATTTCTGAGATGAACCACGTCAGGCGAAACAGCGTCAATATGCTTTATGAGTTTTTTTGTTGCAAGGTGTGAAAAATATGCCTGTTCTCCGGAAATTCGGGAAAAAAGCCCGTGCAGCTTTACGTCAAGCGGTGAGCCGATATGGTACAGCCGAGCGTCGCCCGGCTTATTTGTTTTAGAATAAGCAACATAGGAATCTATGCCCTTATTAAGCATGGCAAGGTGCAGTTCCGTAGTGGTTCTGCCCGTACTGCTCAAATTGTATACGGCATTAATTTGTAAAACCTTCATTGCCTCACCCCTTAAATTCTTTTTTAGCTATACCTTTAATCTCTGAAAAAAAGATCTCTCGTATAGACCTTATCCATTACGTCCGCAATATCCTCATTGTATCTGTTGGCGAGAATAACGTCACATTCTTTTTTGAATTTATCTATATCCTTTTCCACTCGGCTGTTAAAGAAGGTGTCCTCTTGAAGTGCCGGCTCGTAAACCACTACCTCTATGCCCTTTGCCTTTATGCGCTTCATAACGCCTTGTATCGCCGACAAGATATGTATGGCAAAAAGCTTAACGGCCTCTGCCTCTGTGGAATTCATAATAAGCACCGAAACGTCCTTTTTTTCGGCCGCTTCGCTTAAAAGGGCCGTAAACCTCTCTGCCACAGGACGCATTTTCCGCTGTGATCCGACAAAGTAAATTAAGCACGCTTCAGCCTTCCGAAAATCTTTTTTAAGGTTCCGAAAAGCAAACTCTTTTCGTAATCGTTCATTCCGAAGCACAAAGAACACAGTCACAACAATTATTCCGTTTATAAGGAACCTGAGATAGCCGTGCGCCAAAGGATTAAAGTGCTCCGCCAAAAGGCCTATTACCATAGTGATTGCAAGATACGGCAAAAGCTTTAAATATGACTTCTTGAAAAATTCCGCCATATCGAGCTTCAGGTGCTTTATAAATATTCTGCATATAAGCACGTTTCTGAGCATATATGCTATGAATATCGAAACCGAAGCACCGACAGCCGCATAGTATTTTGAAAGCACCAGCGACAGTACGATATTTACTGCACCTGTTGCAAGCAAAACCATCGCTTCAAGCCTTACCTTGTTTTCAACTATAAGCGTGGTATTGCCTATCTGAAGCGGCAGGAAGAAAAGGCTCGGAATTATCAAAAGCACGGCGCAAATATAGCTTTGTGCAAAATCCGGCTTATTCCAAATATCTATTATAAACGATTTTCCCAAAGAAATAAAGCCCACAGTTAAAAGTCCGACTATCATTATTTGAATTCTGCCGATTCTTATCATAAGGGGCATAAGCTCCTCTTCCCTCTTGCCGTCGGAAATAATCCTTGAAATTCGCGGCATAAACATACCGTTTATCGCAGTTGAAAATGTATAGACGTACCCCTCAACCGTTGTGGCAAGCCCGAATACGGCAACGCCTACGGAGCCGGTAACAGACACCGCGGTTATTATGGACGGCGTTATATTGAATATAAGCCTTTGTGCTATGCTGCTTACGGTAGTCCAAACCGAAAAACCGAAAATATCCTTTAACGAGTCCTTATCAAAGTATTTCCAATTTATTTTTATATCGGTTCCGCGGTTAACGATAATGAGCTTAAAGAGTATTATTATAAGCCCTGCAACGGCATTTACGGTTACAAGCGCATACACTCCGCAGCCGAAGTGAAGCGCAATAACCATACCGACTATGATAAACACCTTATTGAATAAATCGCACGCCTTCAGCGGCACGAATTTCTCGTATGCGGTCAGGATTCCGTTGAGATTTGTAAAGGGAAACGAAATCACGCTGAAAGAGGCAACTATTATGTAAAGCACCCTCAACAGCGGAAGAAACCACAAAAACATTTGCCTTACGAAGTCTTTTTGCAACTTCGGATGGAGATATCGAACCCGTAAATATAATATTGTCTTCGAGTCCGTATTTTTTAATAAGCCTGTTTATATATTTAATGTAACCCGACGGGTCCTTTATTTTCCCGTTTTCGGCACAGCCGCCCGGAACATACAATTTGATATCGGGATATTTCTTCTTCAAAATGGCTATTGCCTTAACTTCTATGTGAAGTCCTTTAAGCGAGTAAAGAGCGGAACTTGAAAACACGGTATGCCTTTCGCATGACTCCAAAGACCATTTTTCGCTCTCATAAAACTCTTTTCTCAAATTGTAATTACAGCGAAAATATTTTAAATTCGGGTTAACCGAAAGCATAACCGCCTTATCCCAATCGGTTCTGCCCGTAACATATTTAACCTGTTTCAGGACTTTTTCTTCCCTTTCGGCATTTCGGGAATACAACATTTTATATGCCGTCGGGGTTTTCATTGTCAAAATTTCTTTTAATTTAAGGCACTTCAGTCTCTCGTTAAAAGTAAGACCGCCATAATATTCCTTTGATATGCGTCTTAAAATCCCCTGAATGGTCAAAAGCACCGGAACATCGCCGCAGACCTTGAGCATCTCATAACCCGGGGCATATTCTGTTCCGTGGATATGAACTAAGTCCGGCTGACATAACTCCAAAGCTTTTTTTGCAGTCTTCAGCCGTTTTATTGCTGTCAAACAAAAGCCTGTTTCCGCCACCCGGGAATAATATATAACGGATGTTATCAACCTTAATATCTTTAAATTCCCCGTCATAGTATGTCATAACCGTTAATTCAACATTCGGGTCCGCCGAAATACCGTCAGCAAGGTCAAGCAGCCAACCGCCGCTTGCGGAGGTCTCCGCTCCGAGCTTTTTTGCTATTTTCGGAAATACCATATTTACTATCCATATTATCTTCATATCGTACCTCCTTGTTATTGCCAAAAGAATGCGTAATACGGGTGATTTAATATAAGCTTAAGTATCAAAAAGCCTACTCCGGCAGCGTAAATCACGGGCTGCCACCGTTTGTTAAATGCTCTTACAAGTTCCGGAACAAGGAGCATAAAAAACAGAGCATAATACTGCTGAACGCGCATAAACGATTGATTTCGCAGCGTCAAAAGCGTAAATGCTGTCGTAAATAATGCCGCATTGTAAAGAGCTTTGAACTTTTCTTCGTCCGTATTCTTTTTAATGAAGCGGTACAAAACGAATGCCGAAACCGTTAAAAGACAAATAACCAGCGTATATGAGTATGTATCAAGCAAATACTCTTCTTCTACATCATATCCGACGAATTCGGCAAACGGCTCATACAAAGTTTTTCCCAAAATTAGGAAAGCGGCGGTTATTGCGGAAAAAATACCGACATACCGCCAGGTGATTTTTTTGTACGCAAAAAATACAAACGGTAAAAAGCAAACGCACGACTTATGTATAAAGAACGATAAAAATACCAAAATCAAAAACGGTATCGGCTTTTTCTTTTTTATAAATTCATATCCGATAAAAACAACAAGCGATGTTGCTATTGTTTGCCTTATACCGGTAACCGCATAAAACGAATAAAACAGCGTCGAAAAAATAATAAAGCTGAGGCACGGCATAGAAGAATTCCTGTAAATCCATATCGCCATCGGTATCATAAACAGAAGAGCTATAAATACAAGGTACACTTGGTAATTCGTGGAAAAAACTTGAAATATCTTTACAAAAAGCGCATAACCGGGGTCCTTTATTTCCGCTCCGCCGATATAAGCAGATACATTGGCAAAAATTTTGTGCCATGATGTGAGGCCTATCCTGTAAAAGCTTCTGCGGTATCCTATTGTATCCGCTCCGACAGTCATTCCTCTGAGTCCGGATAAAATTACCCACTGAACACAGGCAATCGCACAAAATGCTTTTTTTTTGTTTTTACTCGGCTTGTATTTGAGCAAAAAGAATGCCCATATAAATATGAGTGCAATATTCAGTAAATATACGGACATTCTTTTCCCTCCTTACAAGACTTTTTTATACTCTCCTTAAGTAACATCTGAATATTAACACGATCAAAAGATCTTTTGCCGTATTCCCAAGCTTTTTCCGAGTATTCGTCAATCAGTTCCTTGTCGTTTATAAGCAAATTTAATTTTTCGTATATTTCATCGTTGCTTTTTGCAACGACCGCGGCGTCATTTTTTATAAGGCAGTCAATTGAAGCCGCTTTTTCGGGTCCGACGGCAAAAATACATTTGGCGCTGTGAAAACAGTCAACGAGCTTTGTCGAAAAAGAGTAATGAATAGAGAGATAATATTGCGGGTCAAAGCTCTCCGCATGCACCAGAATGTCCGCATCCTTTTGCATCTTTTCAATCTCCGCAGCTGGCGCAGCGCCCATGAACACGGCGTTTTTGCCGTCCGCAATGGCGTCCTTTTGTGCATCGGACAGCAGCGTTGCCGAATAGATATGCAGTACGGCACGCATGCCGTTCTTATTGATATGCTGCAGCGCTTCTTTGACGGCGGCAAGCGTTTCCCACCTGCCGAGCGCCAGATTGCCCGCATAAAGCAGCCTAAGCGGCTCATGGTGCGGCGTCGGCATCGGCCTTTCGGAAAAGTCCGCACCTTTCGTCATGATCTCACAGGAACGCCCGAAAATACGCTCATAGTCTGCCTTTTGTTTCTCGGAAATGACAAACAGCGTATCTGCCCTTTTTGCTATTTTACGCATGTATCGCCTATGCACCGTCTGCGACAAGCGCGTCAGCGGAGCAGACCAACCGACGGTATAGCTGTAGTTATCGTCCCACGCAAACAGCATCAACGGTGCGCCGCTGTGCTTTTGGGCAAAGGCGGTCATTGCGCCGAGCGAGAGGTTTTCATTCAGAATGGAAACGATAAGGTCTGGCTGTACTTCCTCAATGAATGTCCGCAGGTTGCGGTTTTTCCACGGCGCGATCTTCCAGAGGATATCACGGGCGATATATTTGATCTGGGAGACATTGCGCTTGGCGACCGCCTCCAACTGCATGGCATGCTCGTCGAGCACTTGATCATTCGCCGTGACGCGCTCGCCGATGCGGTCGCGGCGAAAAATGTAGCGAGGCAGCTCCGCCTCCGCAATGCGAAAAGCGGCTTTTATCTTTTTGTCGGGCACCTCGCTGCGGGTGAAAAGGCTGTAAAGCTCGGTGTCCGCAAGCTCACCGAACAGATTGAGAAAGGTGTTGCCGCTGCTGACATTGCAGGCGATGGCACCGCTGGTAACAAATAATACTTTCATAGCTATTACCACCATTCGTAGATATTGCTTTTGCTTTTATTAAAACGGCAGATGCGTATTTACAAGATAATAGATTCGCTCGCAATGCATGCGCCTTTCTGTTTCATTATAATTTGTAACGGTTATTCCAAGGCGGTCTATCATCGGGTTCATTTTGCGAATGACATCATAATGAGGAATGTCTGCTATCCGTTTTTCCAACGGCAGGCGCAAAAACAACTCCATAAGCAAACGGTTATTGTACGGAATGGTGATGTCATACGAAATGCGATGTTCCGCCGTTATTTTCAGACCGCCCCAACCGCCGTAGCGCATTTCCCAAAGATACATATCGCTTGCATCAAAATTGTAAATTGCATCAAATGCCGTTTTTTGAATATACTCTCTGAATATCTTATCGGTTTTATGTGCTGATAAACGGTTATAACTGAAGAATTTATACATGGTGGTCATTTGTCGTGCAGATAAACGGTGCGGCATTTTTCTGAAGCCGAACTTTTTATAATAATTTGCTCTGCCGATTTCAGACACCCAGGATTTTACTTCAAGTGAAACTGCGCCGGTATTGAGAAAATACAGGCGTTTGCGAACATCATTATCATTGACAGAGCCGATGTCGCCGAGATTATGCTCCAGAATGGAGCGTATAATGGGAAGGTCGGCAAAATCTTCATTGTTCTCCGAAATGACATAGGTTTTGTGTTCGACACCGATGGCATCTGCAATTTTTGCGGCGGCGTCGGCATCGGGCTTGTCGCCGTACATGGAAATATAACTATAGTATCTAAACTGATCATATAGCCCGTTTGCACAGGCTAAGGTAGTTTTGCTGTCCATGCCGCCGGTCATGGAAATAGAAGGATGATCCCACTTTTCAGAGATCAAACGCATTGTCTCATGAAGAATTTCTGCAATTTTTGAAATCACTCTGTCATATTCTTCTTTACTTGTTACTTTCTCAAGATCTCGGAAGGGATAAAACCTTGTGAGCTTACAGGTGTGCTCGGCACATGACAGGGACAATATATGATTCGGCACGAGACGGAACACATCTTCAAACTGTGAAATATCGCCCGGAAAGAAAACACCGTACATTTTCCAGAAACGGTAATGTTGCATTTTTTTTGCGTAGTCGGTTTGCGGCAGGCGGCAAATATCACCGATCAATTGCGCATGCGAGGAAAGGTAAAAATGAGCGTTGATACAAGCATACCAATTAGATTGCATGCCGGCACAATCGCCGAAGACTTCAACCCGGTCGTCGCTGATGACGATTAATGTAAAAAGACCTGTCCACTCGTTGTAATAGCTGAGCCTATCTTGTGCCTCAAGGTATTTTTCTAAAATTTCCTTTTCGTTATACAGTCCGTCAAACGGGTTGTACACATGACCGATTAAAACCGCTGTTATGTCGGATGTGGCAGCAATATAACAGTTCAATTCCGGATGGACAAGCAACTGATAATTGCAGACACCTATTTCCTTCCATGTACCATAAAACGGAAACGCTGTTGCATCGACGGCGGCATCGGTAAAAAGAAAGCCGCGTGAAAAAAGAAGGTGGCGATACTGCGGATTTTTCTCTGCTATTTCTAATATATCTTTCATCATCACAAGTTCTCCTTATACCACTCGATAGCAAGCTTGATGCCGTCCTGGAAGCTGTAATCGGGATCGTAGCCGAGGAGTTTTCTCGCTTTTGAAATATCGGCGTTTGAGTGCTTTATGTCGCCCTTTCTGTCCGGGCCGAAATTCGGTTCGACGTCAACGCCGAGTGCCTTTGTAAGACCGTAATAAATGTCTATAAGGTACTCTCTGCCGCCGTAGGCGATATTAAACGCGTTGCCTGCCGCCTCGTGAGAAGCAAGACAAGCTTTGAGGTTCGCTTCAATAACATTGTCGATATAAGTAAAGTCTCGGCTCTGCTTACCGTCGCCGTTGATTGTCGGCACCTCGCCGTGCATAAGTTGTTTTAAAAATTTCGGAATTACCGCGGCATACGCGCCGTCCGGATCCTGACGTCTGCCGAATACGTTAAAATATCTCATTCCGTATGTATCAAGTCCGTAGTGCATGGTATAAAGCTTTGCCCATTCCTCGTCGCAGCGCTTTGTAAGAGCGTAAGGAGAAAGAAGATTGCCCTCTCTGCCCTCGGTTTTGGGTAGGTGCGGCTCGTCGCCGTATACGGACGAAGAAGATGCATATACAAACTTTTTAACACCGCATTGTCTTGCCGCTTCGAGCATATTGAGCGTTCCCTCAATATTGTTTTTGCAATAAAACAGCGGCATTTCAAGGCTTCTCGGAACGCTTCCCCACGCCGCCTGATTAAGCACATAGTCTACGCCCTCGCATGCCTTCATACAGGTGTCAAGGTCTTTAATGTCGCCTTTTATAAACTCATAGTTCGGATTGCCGAGGAACATATCAACGTTTTCCTGCTTGCCGGTCGATAGGTCGTCAAGCGCTCTGACCTTATAGCCCATATTGAGTATAGCTTCGCAAAGATTTGAGCCGACAAAGCCCGCCGCACCCGTCACAAGAAACAGCGTATCCGACGGAAATTTCAAATTTTTATAACCCATAATCAAAGTCTCCAATATTTATAGCCCGCTTTTTCGTATTCTTTACGAGAAAGCAGCCCTTTAATATCAACAAGCACCTTTTCTTCGTTACGGCCCGATTTGAACATTTTGTCAAAATCGGCCTGCCCGAGATTTTTAAACTGCTCATGAGCAACGGCAAGTATTACGGCATCGCAATTTTTTATATCGTTAATATCGATAAATTCAATTCCGTAAAGACGCTTTGCTTCGTCAGCATCAGCTTCAGGGTCGGCTATTACCGGGGTTATTCCGTACTCGCGAAGCTCATTGTATATGTCGATGATTTTCGTATTTCTCGTGTCGGGGCAATTTTCTTTAAACGTAAAGCCGAGAATCGCAACCTTTGCGTTTTTTACCGGGACATCCGCCTTTATAAGATTTTTAACGGTGTTTTCGGCTACATATTTGCCCATATCGTCGTTTATGCGTCTGCCGGAGAGAATAATTTGGCTGTGATAGCCCATTTCCTCGGCCTTGTATGTAAGGTAATAGGGGTCAACGCCTATGCAGTGTCCGCCGACAAGCCCGGGATAGAATTTGAGGAAATTCCACTTTGTGCCTGCCGCCTCCAAAACGGATTTTGTATCTATGCCCATTTTGTTGAAGATTATTGACAGTTCATTCATAAACGCAATGTTTATATCCCTCTGACTGTTTTCAATAACCTTTGCAGCCTCGGCAACCTTGATGCTCTCCGCTCTGTGTACGCCTGCCTTTACGACAAGCTCATAGGTTTTCGCCACGGTATCAAGAGTTTCATCGTCCATACCGCTTACTATTTTTGTTATTGTCTCAAGGCGGTGTACCTTGTCGCCGGGATTTATTCTCTCGGGACTGTAACCGATTTTAAAGTCCGTACCGCATTTAAGCCCCGACTCTTTTTCGAGTATCGGCACGCAAATATCCTCGGTAACGCCGGGATAAACGGTGCTCTCATATACAACTACCGAGCCTTTTGTAAGATTTCTGCCGACAATTTCGCTCGCTCCCTCTACCGGTGTAAGGTCGGGGGTGTGGTCGTCGTTTACGGGAGTAGGCACGGCAACAATTATAAACCTTGCCTCCTTGAGCTTGCTTTCGTCCGCCGTAAACTCGACAGAACAATTCTTAACAGCCTCGTTGCCGACTTCATTGGTCGGGTCTATGCCGTTCTTGTAAAGCTCTATTTTCTTTGCATTGAGGTCATAGCCTACAACCTTAACCTTCTTTGAAAACGCAACGGCAATCGGCATACCTACGTATCCGAGGCCGACAAGAGCCAATTTTTCATCACCCGAAACGAGCTTTTCATACAACTGCATATTTATTCGTCCTTTCTATGTTAAGATGACAGCACATATCATCGTTAACCTTATCAACGCTGAATTTTTCGCGGGCATATTCCGCCGATGCCGCACCGAGCGTTTTTATGAGCTCGGGATTCTCAATAAATTCCGTCATTTTTTCGGCAACCGCCTCTGCATTTTTTACGGGAACCAAAAATCCCGTTTTCCCGTCAATCACGGTTTCGCGGCATCCGGGTGCGTCGGTCGTTATAATCGCTCTGCCCATGCTCATCGCCTCCAAGACCGTTCTCGGAGTGCCCTCGCGGTATGACGGCAAAACATATACCGAGCACTGCTTGTAATAATCCTCAACTCTGTCCGTCTCGCCGAAATGCTCTATTATTCCCTTTTCGACATACGGCGCCAAATCCTCCTTTGACAGAGAATCCTGTATATTTTCGCACGCTCCGAGCAGCATAAATCTGACCTCTGGGTGCTTTTCCTTGACAAGCTCGCACGCCCTCAAATACTCGCGTATGCCCTTTGAATACATAACGCGCGACAGCATAAAGAACGTGATTTTATCGGGATAATCCGCAACGGAAAAACGGTTTGTATTGACGCCCGAACCGTTTACAACTCGGCATTTTTCGGATTTAACAAGTCCCGATGAAACGAACTGCTCTCTGTCGTCGGGATTTTGGAATATCACCGTATCGGCACAGTTCAGAGCCTTTTTATAAAGCACCGACATAACGGCTCTTATGGCTTTTGCCTTCTTAGTCTGCGCGGTAAACGCATAGCCGAGCCCCGTTATCATGGCGACCTTGTGCGGAACACCGGCTTTTTTTGCGGCTATGGAGCCGTATATTACGGGCTTCGATGTGTACCCGAGAACCACATCGGGCTTTTCCTTTTTAAACAGCTCGTAAAGAGCCTTTTGATATTTCAGGTCCTCCTTCGGATTTACTCCGTTTTTATTCATAGGTATCTCGACGAAGCGTGCGCCGAGAGCCTCGATTTTTTCAACACCCACCCTGTTGGGGCCCGTGACAATAACCTCGTATCCGCAAGAGATAATTCTCTTTATTAAGTCGCCTCTGAAATTATACGCCGTTCTGTTTTTCGGCGAAACCAATATGAACCTCACTCTGCCTTGTCCCCCTTTAGGAAGCCGCTTAAATTACCGTATATCACGGAAAACAGCCGCTCCGAATTTTTCTCCGAAACAAATGAATTGTGCGGAGTTATAACGACATTTTCCATATCCCATAAAGGACTGTCCTGCGACAGCGGTTCACTTTCAAAAACGTCGAGCACCGCTCCGTAAAGCTTCTTCTCCGACAGTGCCGCCGTAAGGGCGTCCTCGTCAACCACCGCGCCCCTCGAAATGTTGATAAGCACGGCTGTATTTTTCATATGAGAAAGCATTTCTCCGTCAAACAGCCCTCTCGTCTCATCGGTAAGCGGAAGCGTTAAAATGACCGCATCCGAAACCGAAAGTATACTCGGAAGAACCGACAGCGGATAAATTTTTTCGTAAAGCTCATTCTCCGTCGGGTACAAATCGACTCCTAAAACACGGCAGCCTAAAGCCTTATATCTTCTCGCACATTCGCTGCCTACGGAGCCGCAGCCGACTGTCAAAACGGTCTTTCCGCAAAGCTCAAAAAGCTCCCTGTTTTTTTGCCAAACGTGATTTTTTTGATTTTCGCGGAAGAAAAAGCTCTTCTTATAAATTAACAGAGTACCGAGAACGGCAAATTCCGCCATCGGCACACTGTAAACACCCCTTGCGTTGAAAAGGGAAATATTTTTACTTTTTATATACTCCGCAGGGACTCTGTCAAGCCCCGCGCTTGTGAGCTGAATAAATTTAAGATTTTTGAATTTTTTGATGTCGTTATATAAAAACAGGCCGTTGCACACAACGGCGTCAACAGCCGAAACGTCAAAAGAGAGCTCCTCTCTCTCGTCCTCGACATATAAAAAGTCCGCCCCCAAGGCTTTAAGCCGTGAAAGCTGACCTTCCGTATATTTATATGCACCGGTCAAAAGGATTTTCATTAAAAGATGCCCCTGTAAATGATTATAAAACGAAGTTTTTCAGACCTTGCAAGCCTTTTTTGCCTCAACTATTGAATTGACGCAAGCCACAAGCTTTTCGTGATTTTCCGCAAGCTCGTCCGAGCTCATATTTTTGACAACTCCCTCATATTCACGAAACTCTTTGACGCCGACATTGAATCTGTCAAAGATTTCATCCTCACGAAGCTTTGAAGCGTCGCAAAAGGCTCTCGATAATATAACCATACCGGAGCCGAGCCTGTAATGCTCACCTATTATGTATTCCGCAGGCAGCATAACCTCGCTGTGAACTCTGCCCACGCCGCCGAAGCCGTAAAATATGCCCCTTTCGCGGAGCTTACGGCACAGTCTTTCCACCGTACCGTCCGCAACAAGCTGGAACATAAAGTCCATTTTATAGCCGAGATGCAAGTCGTTAAGCCCTATATGCACTTCGTCTATACCGGGAACGTCAAGAATTTCGTCTAAGTGCTCCGCCGCCTCGGGCGTTTCCACAAGAAGGCATGTCCTTGCCCTTTTTCCGACGCAGTCTGTAAAGCCTTTTACCTCTTCCGCGGTCTTAAAATACGGGAGCATAACTATATCCGCACCGTCGTCTATTACGCGGTTGATTTCTTCACGTGAGCCGTCGTAAAACGAATTTACTCTGACCAAAAGCTCCGTCCTGTCTAAAACCGCGCTGAGCTTTTTCACGTCGTCAATGCTGTTATGGGATATTACGGTATCCATATTTGCCTGACGCTCTGCCTTACCGCGGGTTTCAAGGTCAAGGAATATTCGATCTACCGAAACGTCCTGTGCGATTTTTGCAATCTTCGGGTCGTTTGTGAGATACATCAGCTTAAGAGCCATTATTTTTTCACAACCTTTGCATCATTTGACGATTCGGTGCTCTTATTTACGGTTGCACCGCTGTTTTCGTTGTCGGCATTCGTAAGTACCTTAAACGCGGTCATAAACATAATTTTGATGTCAAGTAAAAGCGACATATGGTCAACATACCAAACGTTAAGCTCGATTCTTTTGTGCCACTCTACGTCCTTTCTGCCGTTGACCTGCGCCCAGCCGGTTATACCGGGTCGCACCTCGAACATACGCTTTTGGAAATCGGTATACTCCTCACATTTCCACGGATGATATGTAAGCGGAGGCCTCGGCCCGACAAAGCTCATCTCGCCCTTTAAAATATTCAAAAGCTGCGGCAGCTCATCTATGCTCGTAGCTCGTAAAATTTTACCTATCCTTGTAACCCTGGCGTCGCCCTTTCCGGAATAAACGCCGGAGCCGGTTTTTTCCGCTCCGACGCACATTGAGCGGAATTTATATATCTCAAAAACCTTTCCGTTTCTGCCTATTCTCTTCTGACGGAAAATAACGGGACCGCGGCTGTCGATTTTAATCAGTATCGACACCGTAAGCAACAGCGGAAACAACAAAACAAGCCCCAAAAATGACGCTGTGACATCTAAAAATCTTTTGACTGCTCTGTAAAAGCCTCTCACCGTTACACACCCTAAAAAACACTATGATTTAACTAATTTATTATATACTTATACATTAAATATGTCAATTAAAACAAGCGATTGTAAACATTTGTAAAAAAGCAGCGGACGGCACGGTAAAAACGATGTCGGTCGCTGCTTTTAAAATCACATCAATATTATTTTTTATGCCATTTTACGCCGTTCGGAGTGTCCTCCAAAACTATGCCCATGGCGGCTATCTCATCACGGATGCTGTCTGCCTTAGCAAAGTCCTTAGCCTTTCTCGCAGCGGTTCTTGCAGCTATCAGCTCTTCAACCTTGCCGTCAAGGTCGTTGTCCTTTTCCTCGTACACAAGACCGAGCACGCCCGTAAGCTCCGAAAACAGTTCTTTTGCAAATATCAAAAGCTCTTTGGACGAAGTTGGTATTACATTTGAGTTTATGTCTCTGACAAGCTCAAATACCGCTGAAAGTCCGTCGGCGGTGTTGAGGTCATCGTCCATAGCTTCTATAAAGCGTTCCTTGTGAGAGAGAAGGCTCTTTTTAATTTCCTCGGCGTTGTCGGGGAGAGCGTCCTCTGCGTTTTGAAGTGCAAAATCAAGCGAATCGCGGCAGGTATAAAGCCTTTGAAGCGAGGCTTTGCACTGCTCTATAATGTCAACGCTGTAATTTATGGGACTTCTGTACTGAGAGGAAATCATAAGATAGCGTATCGGCTCATAGCCGTATTTTTCCGCAACATCGCGAACGGTAAAGAAATTACCGAGCGACTTCGACATCTTTACGTTGTCAACATTTATATATCCGTTGTGCATCCAGTAATGCGCAAAGGGAACGCCGTTGCAGCACTCGCTCTGTGCTATTTCGTTCTCATGGTGCGGGAATATGAGGTCCTGACCGCCGCAATGAATATCGATGGTCTTGCCGAGAAAACGTCTTACCATTGCCGAGCACTCAATATGCCAGCCCGGTCTGCCGTTACCCCATGGTGACTCCCAATACGGCTCGCCAGGCTTCGCGCCCTTCCAAAGTGCAAAGTCCATAGGCTCTTTTTTAAGCTCCTCGACATTTATTCTCGCGCCGGCCTCAAGGTCCTCAAGCGGCTGATGAGAAAGCTTACCGTATTCCTTAAATTTGGACGGGCTGAAGTACACATCACCGTTTGAAACGGGATATGCATAGCCCTTTTCGATAAGAGTCGAAATGATATCGATTATCTCGTCGATATTTTCGGTGGCTCTCGGATGAACGGTCGCCTCACGCACATTCATACCCTTTGTGTCGGTCCAATATTCTTTGATATACTTTTCCGACACGGTTTTGTAATCGGAGCCCTCTTCAATGGCTTTTTTGATTATTTTATCGTCAATATCGGTAAAATTCTGAACAAATCTCACCTTGTAGCCGCGGTATTCAAGGTAACGGCGAAACGTATCGAAAACGCAAAGAGGACGCGCGTTGCCGATATGGATATAGTTATAAACGGTGGGACCGCAGGCATAGATTTTGACTTCGCCAGGAGTTATGGTTTGAAGCTCCTCTTTTTTTCGTGACATCGTGTTATATATTTTCATCCTCGTAATTCCTTTCGTTTTGTTCTTCATATTCGGTTTTTTGATATTTTTTCAGCTCTTTTTCAAGCAGCGCTATGCGGTGCGACATTCTGCAAAGCTCCTGAGATACGGGGTCGGGAATGTGAATCTGGTCAAGGCAATCGACACGCACGCCCTTATGCTTTACGACTCTTGCCGGAACTCCGACGGCTGTGCAATCCGGCGGTATTTCCTCAAGCACTACGGCACCTGCCGCTATATTTGTATTATCGCCTACCTTAAAAGGACCGAGCACCTTTGCGCCGGCGCCTATCAGCACGTTATTTCCTATTGTAGGATGTCTTTTACCGGTATCCTTGCCGGTACCGCCGAGCGTTACTCCCTGATAGAGCGTTACATCATCGCCTATCTCCGTGGTTTCTCCTATTACAACTCCCGTGCCGTGGTCAATAAAAAAGCGTCTGCCGATTTTTGCCGCGGGATGAATCTCTATCCCTGTCTTTTTGGCGGCTCGCTGAGAAATATATCTGCCGAGAAATTTCATATTGTGGTTCCAACACCAGTAAGCTCTTCTATGCATTCTGATGGCCTTAAGCCCAGGGTATAAAAGCAATATTTGTATGGTCGAGGTTGCCGCCGGGTCGCGGTCCTTAACCGACTGTATATCTTCCTTTAAGCGGTCAAACATTTAAACACCTCCCGCAAAAAAATAAAGCCTCCGCAGAAAAAAATCATCCTGCGAAGGCGTGAGTACGCGGTTCCACTTCGTTTTATAACTCATTATCCTTAACGCGGAAAACGTGCGAAGATACTCTTTTTCCCTTCGCCTGCTCACGGACGCACTTCACGACACGCAGCCTTAAGGGCATTTCAGCACAGGTGCCCTCTCTCTGAAAATCGCGTAAGATCGCTACTCTTTCCGATCAATGCATTTTTACATCTTAATATATTGTATCACATTTTTCGTGTTTTGCACCAATTATTTTGAATAATCGATAACATTTTTACTGTCCTTTAAGTAAATAGCACCCGAAACTACTGTCAGAGCGGCGGTTATCCACAGCAGTAAATTTGAAATATGCGGCAATGTGAACCAAGTATTTGCCGCCGCAAAAAGCTCTTTCGAAAACGACGTTACGGCTATATAGTCCGCCTCGCAGAGAAGCATTATTATAATCGTAAAGGTCATTTGACTGACAGTTTTGGCCTTTCCCCATTTGTTGGCGGGAATTACAACTCCGTCTGCGGCCGCTATCATTCTGACCGAAGCCACGGCAAATTCTCTTGCAAGCACTATCATAACAATCCAAATATTGCAAAGCCCCATAGTCATAAACGCGAGCAGAGCGGAGGTTGTGAGAATCTTATCCGCTATCGGGTCAAGCAGCTTTCCGAAATTCGTCACCTGACCGTTTTTTCTCGCAAGATGGCCGTCAACGGCGTCCGTTATCGCTCCGACGGCGTAAATCGCCGTTGCGATAAGAAAACGGTGCGGAAGTGCTTCCCAAAGCAATGCCGCAAGGAAAAACGGCGTTATTATTATTCTGGCAATGGTCAGTTTATTGGGCAAATTCATCTTCATATGACTTCTCCGATCAGATCATATTCATTTACGTCGAATATCTCCACATCCACAAAGTCGCCCTCATTGAGTTCATAACCGCAGGTAAAGCTTACAGAGCCGTCTATATCCGGAGCGTCACGCCAAGTTCTGCCGTAATAGCTGTCGGTATAGCCGTCATAGCCCTCAACAACACAGCGCATTGTTTTGCCGATGTTGTCGTGATTCAGCTTTTCAAATATATTGTACTGCTGCTCCATTATGATTTCGCCGCGTTTTTTTCTGATCTCCTCATCCACCTGGTCGGGGAATTCCGCCGCCGGAGTTCCCTCCTCCTGAGAGTAGGCAAAGCAGCCGAGCCTGTCAAACTTCATTTCCTTGACAAATTCCGAAAGCTCGGAGAACTGCTCCTCCGTTTCGCCCGGGAAGCCTGTTATCAGGGTAGTACGAAGCACCACATCGGGTATTTTCTCTCTTATTTTCGTTATGAGTGCCGTAAGCTCCTCTTTTGAGCCGCGGCGGTTCATACGCCTTAAAATATCCGAATTGCAATGCTGAATCGGGATATCCATATAATTTACGATTTTATCGTTATTCGCAAACGTATCTATTATCTCGTCGCTGAGCCTTTCGGGATAGAGATATAAAACTCTTATCCACTCTAGGCCCTCGATTTTTGACAGCGATGTCAAAAGAGCCGGCAGCGCGCATTTACCGAAAAGGTCCTCTCCGTAACGCGTTGTGTCCTGCGCAACAACTATAAGTTCTTTTACTCCGCCGTCTACAAGCGTTTTAGCCTCTTCCAAAATGCTCTCCGGCGTGCGGCTTCTGTATTTTCCGCGAATTGACGGTATTGCACAATAGGTGCAGTTGTTTGAGCACCCCTCGCCTATCTTTATATATGCGTAATAGGACGGTGTGGTGAGCATACGCTTACCGTCAAGCGGCAGGCAGGTTTTTTCGCCGAAGGTTTTAATATCCTCTTCGCCGCCGCAAACCTTTTCGCATACCTCGCATATGTCAGAATTCGAGCCTATGCCGACAACGGCGTCAACCTCGGGAATTTCCGACAATACTTCGTCCCTGTATCTTTCCGCAAGGCAGCCCGTGACAACTATTTTACGTATTACGCCTTCTTTTTTCAATTCGACCATATCAAGTATGTTTTCAATGGCCTCTTTTTTTGCATCCTCAATAAAGCCGCAGGTATTAACTATGACCACGTCGGCTCCGTCTACGTCATTTGTTATCTCAAAGCCGTTGTCCGCAAGCTTAGACAGCATAATTTCACCGTCAACCTGGTTCTTGGGACAGCCGAGAGATATCATACCGACTTTTTTACTCATAAAACTCACACATAGCCTTTCACGCTGTAATCAAAACGATTCGTTTTCTATGCTCTCAAACGCCGCACGTATATCGGAATACGAATAGCCGAGGCGCAGAAGGGAATTCTTTGTGCGAATTATGCCCTTTTCGTCTCCGAGATTATTTCTGTACTTCGTTTGCAACAATAATATAATACGATTTAAATCGTCTTTGTCAAGTCTTTCAGCCGCTTCTTCGGCTAAAGCCCGGTCAATTCCGCGCCTCAAAAGCTCCTGTTTGACACGGCTGACGCCGTATTTGCGGTGCGTATAAAGCTCCTGCGCCAGCATATCGGCAAATTCACCGTCATTTATAAGTCCGAGCTTTTCGAGCTTATCCGCCGCCTGCTCGGCGCACTCTCTCGGGTACTTCTGCATAAGCTTTCTCACGAGCTCCGCCTTGCCGTGCGCCCGACGCGACAGAAGCTCGGCACCCTTTAAAAAAGCGCGACGGGAGTTCACGGACAAAGTTAAGTCCGCAAGCTCCTCGTCGTTAATTTCATTTACTTTATGCCATTTTTCGGAAAACCAAAACGTATCATCGACGGTAAGGGTATATACGTCGTCAACATATATATGTATTTTACCCTGCCTGCCGTCCTTAAAGCTCAGTTTCATTCGTCGTCATCCACCGCCACGTCGATTTTGGCTCTTGCCGCGGTCTTGGTGGTCTTTACGGGGCGATAAGCTATGGGCGCGTCATCGTCGGCGGCGCTTTTGGCGGTTTCTCTTTTCTCGTCTCCCGCACTGTGCTCCTCCGCCATCTTTTCGCGAATCTGCTTCTCGATTTCGTCAGAGAGCGCCTTGTCGTTTTTAAAGAGATTTTTAACATTGTCTCTGCCCTGTCCGAGCCTTGTCTCGCCGTAAGAGAACCACGCGCCGCTCTTTTTGATGATGCCGTAGTTAACTCCGAGGTCAACTATCTCGCCGACCTTTGAGATGCCCTCACCGTACATAATGTCAAATTCAGCCGTCTTAAAAGGCGGAGCCACCTTGTTTTTAACTATTTTAGCCCTTGTTCTCGATCCGATAAATTCACCGCCCGAGCCCTTGAGCTGCTCGATGCGCCTTACGTCAACACGAATGGAAGCATAGAATTTAAGTGCCCGGCCACCGGTTGTAACCTCCGGATTTCCGTAGACCACACCGACCTTTTCACGGAGCTGATTTATAAATATAATTATTGTATTTGATTTTGAAATAACACCGGCAAGCTTGCGCAGAGCCTGCGACATAAGTCTGGCCTGAAGACCGACGTGGCTGTCGCCCATATCGCCGTCTATTTCCGCGCGCGGAACGAGAGCCGCGACGGAGTCAACTATTATTACGTCAAGCGCGCCCGAACGCGCCAGTGCCTCAACTATCTCGAGTGCCTGCTCGCCGTTGTCGGGCTGTGATACCAAAAGGGAATCAACATCTACGCCGAGATTTTTTGCATATACCGGGTCAAGAGCATGCTCCGCATCAACAAATGCAGCCTCGCCGCCGAGCTTTTGCGCCTCTGCCACAACGTGCAGCGCAAGTGTTGTTTTACCCGATGACTCCGGGCCGTAAACCTCAATTATCCTGCCGCGCGGGAAGCCGCCTATTCCGGTAGCACAATCAAGAGTTATCGAGCCTGTCGAAATAGCTTCGACATTGAGCGCATTATTATCTCCGAGACGCATAATGGTGCCGGAGCCGTATTTTTTCTCAAGCTGAAGTATGGCTGTATCAAGCGCTTTACTTTTATCGGACATCTAAAATTACCTCTCAATCGTACAAATGTTCGTTTGACGTCATTATATAATATCGGTGCAAAAAAAGCAAGAGTTTTTATAAAAATAGTTAATTTTAAAAAAATGCTTGCATTTTACTCCGTATTCTGTTAGAATACTGTTTGCTAATCATTAAAGGAGGTGCTCTTCGTTATGGCAAAATGTGAATTCTGCGGTAAAGACGTAGCTTTCGGCATTAAAGTTTCTCACTCACACAGACGTTCTAACAGAACCTGGAAGCCAAACGTAAAAAAAGTTAAGGCTATCGTAAACGGCTCTCCTAAAAGAGTTTATGCTTGCACTCGTTGCCTTCGTTCAGGCAAGGTCACAAGAGCTGTCTGAGGCATAAAGCAAACTTTATACGGACGAAAAATTACGACGCTTTCCGGGTTACCGGAGAGCGCTTTTTCGTTTTCGTAGGCATTTAAAATTCGGGGTACTGTTTATGAAAAAACTTTTGAGCCTTGTCAGAGCGGCCGTTGACCGTTACGACATGATAGACGACGGAGATAAAATCGCCGTGGGCGTTTCGGGCGGCAAGGATTCGCTTGCCCTTTTATATGCTCTCGCGCGGCTTCGCTCGTTTTATCCTAAGCACTTTGAGGTTATTGCAATTACGCTCGACTACCGCTTCGGCGGCATGGACGGCGACTATTCGGAAATACAAAAGCTGTGCGACAGCCTTGACGTTAAATACGTCGTAAAAAAAACCGACCTTTGGGACGTTATATTCAATATCAGAAAAGAAAAAAATCCCTGCAGCCTCTGTGCCAAGATGCGTCGCGGCATTCTTCACGATACAGCTAAGGAATACGGCTGCAACAAAATCGCCCTCGGTCACCACCTTGACGACGCCGCCGAAACCTTTATGATGAATCTTTTGAACGGCGGCACAATTAAGTGCTTTTCTCCTGTCTCGTTTCTTTCGAGAAAAGAGCTGTATTTGATACGCCCTTTGATATTCGCTTATGAAAAAGACGTAAAGCGTGCGGCGGCAAGCCTTGACCTGCCAATAGTCAAAAGCAAATGCCCGGCTGACGGGGTAACGGAGCGGCAAAGCACAAAAGAGCTGCTCGCGTCTCTCGAAAGGCAATACCCGGCACTCCGAGAAAAAATCGTGGGTGCACTGCAAAGAGGCGGAATAAGCGGCTGGTAACAAAGTCAAAATGCGAAAAAGTGTTGTATTTGCCCTACTATAATGATATTATTTTATTGATTTGAAATTCACGGAGGTTTCTTTTATGCAACAAATTCTTAATCGCCCGGCAATAAAGGCCGAGGCAAAAAGCTTTATCGGTCAAAATGCGCGTTGGTGGAAAATGACGCTCGCAACGATTGCTTTATATCTGCTCAACGGCGGAATTTCGATTTACGTAAATATTGTCACAGCCATAAACCGCGACGACCCTTCGACAACAGTCGGTTATTCAAGCAGTATAATTACTCTTTTGCTTATACCGTTTACCATAGCCGCATCAGGCTACTACCTTAATCACATACGCGGCTTTAACCCCGAATGGAAAAGCCTATATAAGGAGGGTATAGACAACTACGGCTCATATCTCGTAACCGGTGTGCTCGTAAATGTATTTACCTTCCTTTGGTCGCTTCTGTTTGTGGTTCCCGGCATAATAAAGTCTCTCGCTTACTCACAGGCAAAATATGTTATCCACGACAATCCACGCCTTAAGGGCAAGGAAGCCATCGAGATAAGCAAAAGAATGACAAACGGCTTCAAGGGCGATCTCTTTTCGATGTATCTCAGCTTTATAGGCTGGTATATTTTGGTGGGGCTCACCGGCGGAATACTCTCAATATATGTCACTCCATATGTTGAGACGACGGCTGCCATGTACTATGAGAACCTCAAGAGATATTCGATTGAAAACGGCATTGTAGCTCCCGAGGCGTTCGGTATAGCTCCCGTTACGGGCGGCGAACAGGGTGGAAACGGCGATTCTCAAAGTTCTTACGCGGCCGGCAACTCATATTCCGCCCCCGTCGACAGCGACCCCTACAAGGCCGTCGGCATAAATCCCGAGGATACATTTAAGCCCGGCAACCCGGACTCTGATAATTCAGATAATATGAAAGGTGAAAACTAATGAAATACGTTGTAGTTCTCTATGACGGAATGGCAGATTACCCCGTTCCCGCTCTCGGCGGCAAAACACCGATGGCAGTTGCAAAAAAACCGAATCTTGACTTTCTCGCAAAGCACGGCGAGGTAGGCCTTGTAAGAACCGTTGCAGAGGGCTTAAAGCCCGGCAGCGACGTTGCCAATATGAGCGTTCTCGGCTTTGACCCAAAGAAGTGCTACACCGGACGTTCTCCTCTTGAGGCGGCAAGCATGGGCGTTGAGCTTCTTGACACGGACGTTACGCTGAGGACAAATCTCGTAACTCTCTCCGACGAGCCGAATTACGAGGACAAGACCATGGTGGACTACTGCGCCGGTGATATTTCGACGGAGGAGGCTCACGAAATAATCAAATCGGTACAGGAAAAATTCGGGAACGACAGATTCCGTTTTTACCCCGGAGTCAGCTACCGCCACTGCCTTGTCTGGTCAAACGGCACAACAGAGCTCGGAAATATGACTCCCCCTCACGATATTTCGGGCAGAGTTATAGGCGAATATCTCTCCTCTTCCGAAAACGCAAAAGAGCTTATTGCCATGATGAAGGAGAGCTACGACTTTTTAATGCAGCACCCCGTCAACAAAAAGAGAATAAGCGAGGGCAAGCACCCCGCAAATTCAATTTGGCTTTGGGGCGAAGGCAAAAAGCCGGCTCTGCCGTCGTTTTACGAGACCTTCGGCAAAAAAGGTGCTATAATCTCGGCGGTTGACCTTCTTAAAGGAATAGCAAAATGCGCCGGTATGGCCGCTCCCGAGGTTGAGGGTGCCACAGGCTACATTGATACTAACTTTGAGGGCAAGGCAAGAGCCGCCGTCGAAGAGCTTAAAAACGGCTGCGACCTCGTATATATTCACTTTGAGGCTCCCGACGAGTGCGGTCACAGAAACGAACCCGAAAACAAGGTGAAATCCATTGAGATGATAGATTCGCGCGTACTCCCCATAGTTCTCGACGCACTCAAGGAGTATGACGACTACAAAATAATGGTGCTCCCCGACCATCCGACTCCCATTGTTACGGGCACGCACGCCTCAGACCCCGTACCGTTTATGATTTATCATAAAAACGACGAAAAGGACAGCGGCGTTGACTCTATAAACGAAGAGAGCGCAAAAACGACCGGCCTGTTTATAGAGCATGGCCCCGACATTATGAAGAGATTTTTGGAGGATTAAAAAAATGGGATACAATCCTGATTCCGCAATAGAGACAAAATGCGTACAGGCAGGCTGGCAGCCGAAAAACGGCGAGCCGCGAGTTCTGCCCATTTATGAATCTACAACATACAAATATGACACAAGTGCCGAAATGGCAAAGCTTTTTGACCTTGAGCCGGGTTATATGTACACACGCCTTGCGAACCCGACAAACGACGCGGTCGCAAATAAAATCGCTTGCCTTGAGGGCGGTGTCGGCGCGGTGCTCACATCATCGGGTCAGGCGGCAAATTTCTTTGCGCTTATAAACATACTCGGTGCAGGCGACCATATAGTAAGCTCCGCCACTATTTACGGCGGCACATTTAATCTTTTAAACGTGACTATGCGTAAAATCGGTGTTGAGGTCACATTTGTTGACCCGAGAGCGAGTGAAGAGGAAATAAACGCAGCCTTCCGCGACAACACAAAGGCGATGTTCGGCGAAACAATAGCGAATCCGTCGCTTGATGTATTGGACATTGAGAAGTTCGCAAAAATCGCACATTCGCACGGAGTTCCGCTTATAGTTGACAACACTTTCCCCACTCCCATAAACTGCCGTCCGTTTGAATTCGGCGCAGACATAGTAACTCACTCTACCACAAAATATATGGAAGGTCACGCTTCTACAATAGGCGGATGCGTCGTTGACAGCGGCAATTTCGACTGGTATCAAAATGATAAATTCCCGGGGCTTACAACTCCGGATGAGAGCTATCACGGAGTTACATACGCTAAGGACTTCGGCAAAAACGGCTATATCGTAAAGATAGTAGCACAGCTTTTGCGCGACTACGGCTCAACTCCGTCGCCGTTTAATTCGTTCCTCTTGAACATAGGTCTTGAGTCGCTCGCGGTACGTGTTGAACGCCACTGCGAAAACGCACAAAAGGTTGCCGAATATCTTGAAAAGAACGATAAAATCGCTTGGGTAAATTACCCGGGGCTTAAATCAAGCAAGGATTACGAGCTTGCCAAAAAATATTTACCGCACGGTACCTGCGGCGTAATTTCCTTCGGCGTAAAAGGCGGAAGAGAAAAAGCCGAACAGTTTATGAACTCATTAAAGCTTGCCGCCATAGTCACACACGTCGCCGATGCGAGAACCTGCGTTCTTCACCCCGCAAGCTCCACTCACCGCCAGCTTTCGGACGAGGAACTCACGGAATGCGGCGTAACCCCCGACCTCGTAAGACTTTCCGTCGGCATTGAAAATGTAAACGATATAATCGCCGACATAGATAATGCTCTTAAAGCCATATAACACACATAACACATAAAAACAGCCGTCCGAAAACCTGATTCGGACGGCTGTTTTTTACTTATAAATCATCTGTTTTAAGCGGTAATTTTTTGCTTTATTTGATATGGTAAACGCGGTTTTCGGCTATGATATGCTCCTTCGGCTCTTCGTCGGCATAGCCTAAGGCACAATGCCCTATCCCCTCATATTCGCCGTTTATACCGAGCTTTTTGAGAATTGCCTTACCCTTTTCGGATTCAAATTCCTCCTTTGCGCGGTGAATCCAGCATGAGCCGAGTCCGAAATTATGTGCGGCAAGCATAAGGTTACCCATTGTAAGCGAGCCGTCGTAAACAGCTGTGCGGCACTCCTTATTTGCCAGCACAATAAGTATTGCGGGCGCGCCGTAAAACGGGTCAAAGCCCTCCTGCCAACCGCCTATTTCGCGGTTCATTTCGGATATTTCGTCGCGCATTTTTCTGTCCGTAACGGCAATGATTATCGGCGACTGCTTATTCATACCCGACGGCGCATAAAGTCCCGCCTCGATAATCTTATCCATAAGCTCCTGCGGTACTGCGTCGGGCTTAAACTTTCTTATACTTCTTCTCGTTTTCATATTTTCGATAGCTTCCATAATTTTATCCTTTCCTACAATTCAGGTCTTTTTAATTTAAGTAGCTTTTCGGGCACAAAAAGTCGTATCCTCATCATCAATATAGCACATTTGTCAAGCACAGACCGCACAAAAATAAATACACCTTATTTTTGCTTTGTAAGCAATGCCACGCTCTCAACGGTATTACCTCTTTCCCACAAAACTTTCCTTACCTGCCTGCCGTCAATATAAATCGGAAAGTTAAATTCTATCGACTTCAACGGCATTTCCGATTCTCCATTCGGGTATATCTGGATTTCTTTAATGAGGTAAGTGATAAGGCTTTTCTTTTCCTCATCACTCATTATAGCATACAGTTTTCCAAAATTCTGCATGATTTTGTAAACATTATCAAGAGTGATTGCTTCCATCTCAATAGAGCTTTTCCTCAATTTTGCATCCTCAATGCGTTCCTCCAATTCTGCCATTGTATCATACAAAGCATCAAGCCTTAATGTCATATCATGGATTTTTCTCTCACGAAATCGGGCATCCGCAGGAAGATTATCAATCTCATTTTCCAAACGAGCCTTATTCAAGTCCACTTCTTTCAGCTTGTTTTCATAATTGGCAAGTTCTTTATCCACCGTGCTTGTATCTGTCTGCACTCCAATTCGCTTTTCAATCTCTTTGGCAAAATAAGCATCGCTTACCAGTTCTTTTACGGCTTCAACTACAAGCGGCTCAATGTCAATTTTACGCAGGGATGCTTTGTAGTCGCAGTGATGACCTCGCTCCTGCTTATTTCTGCCGCATATATAATAGTAAACTTCCTTATATGTGCCGTCTTTATTTGTCCATGCGTGTTTATTCGTGTACATCGAGCTGCCACAAATAGGGCATTTCAATACGCCAGTCAGAAGATGTGACCTGTCTTTGCCAACCTTTGACGGCTGCTTAATTCCTGTTGCTTTCCGCTTTGCATGAACTTTCTGCCAGAGTTCCTCGCTGACAATTCCCTCATGCTGTCCGTCCTCTAAAATATAATCATCTGTATGGACTTGCTTATATTCGTTTTTTGTTCCCTTGACCTTTTCCCGTGTCCTCCTGCCGTAAGCAATTTTTCCGCAGTAAACAGGATTGTCTAATATCTGCCGTATTAAATGGCTGCTCCATGTTTCTAACTTTCCGTTCTGACGGGGAATTTTCTTTATTCCTTGCAAGTTAAGGTATTTCGCAACTCCGCCAAGTCCTATATCTGAATTTCCGAATTTGTCAAATATAATTCGGATTGCTTCAGCTTCGGTTTCTTCTATTAAAAGTTGATTGTCTTTTAGATAATAGCCATATGGGGCAAAGCCACCGTTCCAACCACCCTGTCTTGCTTTTTCCCTGCGTCCGTTCATAGTCTGCTCGATAATGTTTTCCCTCTCAATCTCCGCAACAGCAGAGAGAACGGATATTAAGAGCTTGCCGCTTGTCTGGGATGAATCTATTCCTTCCTCAATACAGATAAGGTTTATTCCATAGGACTGCACAAACTCCAGAGAGTTTAGGATGTCGGCAGCGTTTCTTCCAAAACGGGAAAGTTTATAAACAAGAATATATTCTATCTCCAATCCGTTTTTTATGTCGGAAAGCATTTTCTTAAATGCAGGTCGCCCCTCGATTGATTTACCTGACTTTCCTGCGTCCTCATAGATGCCGACAATCTCCATTTCCTCACGGTCTGCAAAACGCTTCAAGCTGTTTTTCTGCCCCTCAAGGCTGTATCCGTCAACCTGCATCTCGGTACTTACTCTGGGATACAAGACACATTTCTTTCCTTCTCTGTTCATTCTACCACCTCCGATAATTTAGGAAAATGTGATATGTACGGTTGCGTAAGCCTACGCAACACTATCCAATTCCTGCAAAACAAATCTTCCGTATTTTTCAACAATCTGCACCATAGCTTTGATAAAAGTATCGAAATTTTCCACTTCATCAACCTTACTCTCGTGCTGCTGTTCTGCATTTGTGGACGCTTTAACATTTTCCATCTGGCTACCTCCGCAAAACAAAGCGGCTGTATGCCCTAAATTATAGAGATACAACCGCAGTCTGACCAATATGCAAATTTCTCCGTTTCCTCTAATTTGCACATTTTCCGTTGGGTCTGTTATTAAGTGAAATACTAATGGCAAGAGCCTTGTCAACTCTTGCCATTATGTTATCGGGCATTAATCCCATATACTGTTTTAGCCTTTGTTTATCAATCGTCCGTATCTGTTCAAGCAGGATAATAGAGTCTTTATCAAGCCCCTCAAAATCATTTACTGCCGTATGTGTCGGTAGCTTTGCTTTTGTGTGTACTCGGCTCGTAATAGCCGCCACGATTACCGTAGGGCTATACCTGTTTCCTATATCATTAGAAATGATAAGTACAGGTCTTGTGCCGCCTTGCTCCGAGCCGACAACGGGATTTAAGTCTGCGTAGAAGATGTCACCACGCTTGATAGTCCTTTCCATTATGTGTTTAACCTCCTATCTGGATTTAGGCAAGGGCTTCCTGCCTATGTAGCAGCCAGATACAAGGAAGTATTTAAGGTCGGGAGAGCATTAACAAAATCTCTGTTCTTATGACCGCCTTATTATCTGGCTTTATGATAGGAGCATCTCTATTTGTCCTCGACACCCCGAAATGCAATGCGTCTTTGACGCAGGGAAGTCGCCAAACGGTCAGCAGCGAACTGACGCCACGGGAGTTCCACCCCAACTGTCGTTCTGACAGAGCCGCCCTCATTGCCTGCGACGGGTTGGATACCGTTCGGACTGTGACTGGACGGGAGTATCATTGTTCTCTTTGTGGGTTATGGCGAAATCGGGAGCTGCCCGATATTTTGAGTCGGTATTTGACCGCTCACCACCTTTCATCGCTATTCTGCTTATCGGCAGGTCATGGCGTACCGCTGCACACGCTTATGCTCATCACAATCACAAAGAGGAAGTATTTGGCGAATGATTATTCGGTTGTCAAGGAACTGTCCCCGTTTTCGCCACACAAAGGAAAATGGGGCGAAGGCATTTTTGCCTTACACCCCATAGTCCTTGGGAAACCTCGATTTTCCCCTCTACTCAAAAAACTTTTTCAATTTTTCTTTGAGCCTGTCCATTCTTCTGTAAACAGCCTTTTCGGTAGTGTTGAGCCGTGATGCGATTTCATGGGTAGAATAGCCCTGTATCTTCATTACGATGATTTGCAGGGTGAGCCTGTCCACCATGATAAGGATTTGATAGAGCTGCTGATTTTCGATGCTGTCTAAAAAATCCTCAACGGTTTTCACTTCGGGCGGTGCTGCTTCCTCGGCAAATTCCTCAAGGTATGTACCTGCGTCCTGCAATCTGCGGTAATACCGCCTATCAGAATTAAAGACCGCCCAATCGTGGGTATGGAGCTTTTCAATGGTATCCTCGCTGACACCCAAGCTCCGTAGCTGCTTTTCCTCGGCTTCTTTCCAGAGCCGCCATTTCTTTTCTTCTCTGCCATAATTGAATGACATTCCTGTTACCTCCAATCTGAATTTTTTTGAAAAAAACTAGATTGGCAGGTGGAGAACGGCATCCAACGCCAGAAACAGGCTTGTGCCATATTCTTGCAAAAAACGACAAAAGAAAAACCGCAAAGGCTGTCATACCTTTACGGTTTAATGAGAATTTATTTCTATTATGTAGAGATTTGGCTTCTACTTTTGGGGTGCAAAGCTCCCTTGCGGTGGCGAGGATTTTTTTAACGGGTTATCCGCCCATCCTCGGTATAGTATATGTAAATAGAAGCCGTTACTTGCAGGCAATAAAAATCCCTCCAAACTCAAACAGGCTTGGAGGGTAGTGCTATTTTCATTTGGGCGTGAAGATACAACCCACCAAAACGCTGTTTTTTTTATTTGGTGGGCACATTGATTTCAGAAAAAATGAGCCAATCGCTTTTATGGCACTGTAATTACAATGCCTTTATTTTGCTTAGCAAGTCATCCGTTTTGCAGCAAAACAAAGCATCATAACTTCGGGCTATATCAATAAATCGGGTGTCATCACTCCCCGACATAAGCAAAAATGGAAGTGTTATATTCTTGCATCGTATCTCTTTTATCAAGTCTAAACCTGTGCCATCCCGCATATAAAAGTCAGAACAGATTGCATTTATCGGAACAGTATCTAATACCTTTAGTGCCTGACTTAGCCCATCTGCTTTATATACTTCAAAATCTTTTTCTAAGGCAATCGATAGAATTTGCAAGAAATCCCTGTTATCATCTACAAGCAATAGCTTCTTCATAAATTCTCCACCTCCTTATTTCAGCTCATTATCTGTCAGCATACTTTTTTCATCTGTAGTCCTAACAGATAATGAGGTCTGTAAATTTTCAAACAAACTGAATTAGAATTGTAAGTATGCCTATGGGTATCAGCAGTATCCATATTAAAACACCGCCAACACCCACAGTTGCATACACAATAAATTTCCTAATCCTCAGCATCTTCAACTGTTAATTCAAGGCTGCCACTAAAATTTTCTCCTTTCAAGACGATATAATTATCTCCTGGCGAAATAGTGTATTCCTTTGTGTTTTCTGAAGAATCGTTGACAATCGTATATTCGTCGTTGCCTGTAATCCAATTCAGTTCAGCCGTTCCTTCAATTATGCTTAATTTATAGGTTACTTGCAGACAATTTCCATTATCTCGCTCTAAAGACGTTCCGCCAAAAATAAATTCTTTTCCGTTAAATCCATCATAGGTAGCCGTATAAGTACCTGTATAGGTATCTACACCATCTTCCTTTTTACCTTGTAAATCCTTTTCTTTTGTTAATGCGTGTTTACTGTATGATTGCATCCAGCTATCCCACCCATCAATCAAATTATCTTTGAGATTTCCTTTATTATGATTGGAACTGCACCCTGCAACGCAAAATGCCAAACACAATACAAGTACTATAGAGCCAAATATTTTTCTCATATTTAGAATACCTCTCTACTGAATAAAATTAAGGAATACTGCAAGTGCGAGAATACCACATATAAGCAATAGCCATAGGCTACTGATAACCGTCCCAATAATATTTACAGCATTTCTGCTATCGTGATTTTTAACGCAAATAACGGATAGAACAAACCCAATCAATACAGACAATATATTTACACCTGCCCAGACCGAACGCACTCCATCAGATAATGTGATACTCAGTAAGGATGGAATAAAAGTTGCCAACGGCAATACACTAATGACAACTGCCGCTATACTCAGTTTTTTGAATTTTTTATTTTCCATAATCGTATTACCTCATTTCTTTTTTTCCAAAGCGTGTTACCGCCACTACAAGTACCAAAATAAAAATTAATATCGCACATGGCAAAAACGGAAATAGCTTAAAAGCTGCACTATCACTTCCTACGCTAAAATCATGTAAAGAACACGAAACCAAATAGCCGCTATAACAATAGGGATAAGCAATCCAAAGTGGTGTATTTGCTACTAAGACACTGGGAATGACAAGCAACAGATTCAATCCGACAGAAAGCAGCGGTTTGCTAAACAATACTGTAATTGCCCACATGATTGCTACACTCGGAAGCATGGTAAGAAACAGACCGACGCTCCATTTCAGCAAATACATGATGGGTAATGTTTCCGTAATTCCTGCACTTTTCGTTGCAATCAATCCTGCAATAACAAATACACCAAGAAACACAACCATTTCCATGAACAAATAGAATAGCAACACACAAAATTTTGCAGCGGAAAGTGCATATCGGCTAACAGGTAACGCCAACATTTTTAATATTCCGTTGTTTCCCATTTCACGCCCTGCAAGCATTACGCAAACAACAATCATACTAAATGGGAGCAAATAATAGGCGTATACTAATGCACTTTGAATAAACATTGCTGCCCAAGCATTGGTGTATTCGGGCGTAAAATAGCTTTGCAGATTTGCGATACCAGAAGCTACTACCAATATCGGAGCAATGAAAATCAGAGGAACAATTTTACCTCTCTTAACTTTCATAAATTCAATTTTGAGTAATTCCAAAAAACTCATATCGGCACCTCCTATTCATAACGCAGATTTTTTGCTGTCCATAATCCTGCAAAAAGCAAGACGGCTGTTTCAATCAATGCAATTATTACAATAGTCATATCTGGCTGTGCGTTCGTCGCAACGGCAGGCTTCAGCATAACTACAAACGGATGGACGCATAACCATTTTATATTTGATGTCGCTAACGCCATTCCACTTAAAAAGCCTGCCACTCCAATGCCAAGAGGTATCCACATATTTTCAAATCGAGAGGATACGAAAAGCATAAAAGCTAATACGGGCATTGATGTAGTAAAAGAATATCCTGCAAAAGACAGCAGTGTTCCAAATTCAAATGTTCCCTCTGGCAAATCTGTCATTCCAATTTTAGCAAGAGCTAAGTGCTGCAAGCCTATGGCAAGTAAAAGCATGACTGTCAAAATTAAGAACTTACAAAAATACATAGCAGGAACACTCATTGGCAGCATATACATCTTTTTCACGGCACTTCCCTTAAATTCCATGTTATAAATGATACAGGAAGCAACGATAACGCCAAACATATTTAATACCATAATCATGCCATAAACCTGCGTAAGAAGAACATCCATAGGAGCTAACGGCAAATTAAGCAGCGTATCTTTCCGTACAATAAAGTTTACAAGTGCGTATGCCGCACCCAAAACTCCAACCGCAAGCATTAACGGGATAACGCCTGTTCTTTTTTCTTTCCGCAGCTCAATAGATAACGCCCTCATAATATCGCCCTCTGCTTCCTGCCTGCATTATCCTTATCAACCATAGTTAGGAACATATCTTCCAGATTATCAGCGGCAAATCCAGACTGTATTGCATTTTGACGCAAACTATCCAGACTGCCTTCAAAAAGCAAACGCCCATGATTGAGTATTCCTATATCGTCTGCCATCAGCTCAATTTCAGACAGCATATGAGAGGAAATAAGAACGGTACAATCATAGAGATTAGGCAACGATTTAATCAGATTTCGGATTTCATGTATGCCAGACGGGTCAAGTCCATTTGTCGGCTCATCCAAAATCAAAATAGGAGGTCTGCCAAGCAACGCACCTGCCAGTCCTAATCTCTGCTTCATACCCAATGAGTATTTTTTTGCAAGGCGGCTTCCAAACTCTGAAAGACCTACCAATTCTAATGCGTCTTCAACAGCACTTTGGGGCAATCCCAAAATACGCCTTATAATATCCAAGTTTTCTCTGCCTGTTAAGTTTGCGTAAAAGGATGGCGACTCAATGAAAGAACCAACTTCTTTCAAGATAGAAAGACGGTCATTCGGAAACTGTTTACCGTCAATTTCAAAGCTGCCTTTTGTCGGGGCAGTAAGCCCTAAAAGCATTTTCATTGTAGTGGATTTTCCTGCACCGTTCGGACCTAAGAAGCCATAAATACTCCCTTTCCGAATATGCAGCGAAACATCATTGACAGCAACAAAAGATTTGTACTTTTTTGTCAACTGCTCTGTTTTGATAATATAGTTGTTCATAGCAACATCTCCTTTCTGTCCTTATGGTACAACACCGACCTTGTGGCAACCTTCTCTCTACCTTACATTTACCTTACTTTTTCTGCTGGACTAAAAAAGTTCATAGCTTTATGGTATAATGTAAATTACAAAGGAGGTTGTCTTATGAACAACGATTATTTGTTGAGTAAACGCATACTGCTTGTCGATGATGAACAGGAGCTTTTAGATATGGTTGTATCAATTTTAGGAGAAGCAGGCTTTTGCCAAATAGAAACTGCCAAAACAGTAAAAGAGGCTCTTGATTTGGCAGATAGTTTTCAACCAGAGCTTGCTATTCTTGACGTAATGCTTCCAGACGGCGATGGCTTCTCTTTAATGGAAAAATTAAAAGGTGAATATCCAGTACTATTTTTAACTGCCTGCGGCGAAGATGATGATAAGTTCAAGGGGTTCGGTCTTGGGGCAGACGATTATGTTGTAAAACCATTTTTACCAAAGGAACTGCTATTCCGTATTAGAGCAATTTTAAGAAGAAGTTACAAAGATGAAAATCCGCTTGTTAAACTTCATGGAAGCCAAATTGACTTTTCACGAGCCGAAGTAATAAAAAACGGAGAGCATATTCCATTGACCGCAAAAGAGCATGATTTGTTATCTGCCTTATACCGCAATGCAGGACGAATTGTAACGATTGATACCTTATGCGAAGCTGCATGGGGGGATAATCCATTCGGATATGAAAATTCTTTAATGGCACATATCCGTCGTATCAGAGAGAAAATAGAGTTAAATCCCTCACAACCTGTTTCATTGGTAACAATAAAAGGATTGGGATACAAACTAATTGTGGAGGGCAGATAACATGAACAATTTGCCTAAACTCATACGGCGTTTTACTGGTATTCTTTTGTTGAGCTTCGTGCTGTTGGTATTTGCTAATTTTGCTATATTAGCGTTCCTTATGGCTTGGCAATCGCCATCTGTTACTGACTCGCCATATAATGTGGCAATACAGACAGGCAAGGCGTTTCAAATATCCGAAAGCGGATATACATTGCAAGAAGATATTTCCACGCAATTAAAAGAACAAAATATATGGGCATTTGTTGTTGATAACGATACCCTGCAAATCGTGTGGAAAACAGAAAATGTTCCCGATACAATACCTGCCAGTTACTCATTGTCTGATATAGCTGATTTATCTGTCGGGTATCTTGATGGGTATCCTACTTACACAGGCGAAACAGAAAATGGCATTGTTGTTCTTGGCTATCCTAAAGACAGCTTTTGGAAACATACAAGGGCGAGTTGGAACTATAACTTTTTTGCACACTTACCACAAATCGTTTTTATTGTTTTAGCTGTCAATATTGCGGTTATCCTGCTGATTTATGTGATAGCAAATATGAAATTCTTAAAACCTGTAAAACCGATTACAAAAGGCATACAAGATTTATCCATCGGAGAGCCTGTCCATATTCCAGAAAAAGGTCTGCTTTCTGATATTTCTGCCAATATCAATCGGACTTCTAATATATTGCAGGAACAGCGGCAACAGTTAAGGAAAAAGGAAACTGCCAGAGCAAACTGGATTGCAGGAGTTTCGCACGACATTAGAACTCCTCTGTCTATGGTTATGGGCTATGCAGGTCAACTAAAAGATGATGCAAATTTGACTGACGAAGAACGCCATAAGGCAGAAGTTATTGTAAAACAAAGTAAGTGTATGCAGAATTTAATCAATGACCTTAATCTCGCTTCTAAGTTAGAGTACAATATGCAGCCGATAAATCCTGCAAAGCAAAATCTGATTGCTATTGTTCGCCAAGTCGTTGTTGATTTTATCAATATGGATATTGAGGATAAATATCCGATTGAATGGCAAACAGATGAAGCCCTAACTGTATGTCCTGTAAACGCTGATAAGGATTTATTAAAACGGGCGGTCAGTAATCTCATTCAAAACAGTATCAATCATAATGAACAAGGCTGCAAAATCTATATTGACGTTACGGTTGATGATGATTGTTGTACTATAATAGTTTCTGATGATGGTGTTGGAGCAACAGATGAGTTAATAGAAAAGCTCAACAAAACACCTCATTATATGCTTTGCGACGAGAACACAACCGAGCAACGACATGGTTTAGGGTTGCTGATCGTAAAGCAGATTGTATCCGCACATGGTGGAAGAACCGATATTGAACACAGCTCCTATGGTGGCTTCTCAGTGAAACTCACATTACCAATACTGGCATAAAAACAGAGCCGATGTACTTTTCTAGGTGCATCGGCTTAATATATGAATTTTTATCGCTCATAAGCAGATATTAAATCTCCTATATCAAGAGATTTCACATCGTTTAATCAGAACCCACATCTCTGTAAAATATAAGAGTAAGATTTTCAGAGGATAGGTGGTGAGCTTATGGACGCAAGAAACAACGACTTTGACTTCGATTTTACGCCGATAGGACAGGCAATTAAGAAAGCGAGAACATCTCAAGGTATGACCAGAGAGCAGCTTGCCCGCATCGTTGACTATGACCCACGACATTTGCAGGCAATCGAAAATGAGGGGCAGTATCCAAGTCTGGAGTTATTCATTCAGCTTGTGACAATGTTTGATGTGTCGGTTGACGAGTACATATTCCCAAATAAGGAAGTCGAAAAAAGTTCTGTCCGCAGACGCTTAGACGCACAGCTCAACAGATTAGACGATAAAGAGCTTTCCGTCATAGAAGCAACGGTAAACGGACTATGTAAGGCAAAAGAGCCAGAGGAATAAACCTCTGGTTTTCTTTCGCCCTTTTCTAATATTTCGGACAGCCATAGCCGAGGATTTCATAATATCCTACGGGGTAGCTGTTCTGTCGGCAGGCATCGCCAGAATTGCCCTCCACGGTGTAAACAACACCGTTCTCGCATTTCTCCACGATACCAACATGGTCAGCATCTCCGTCCTGCCCATCGTTGCTCCAGTCGAAAAAGATAATGTCGCCTGCTTTCGGCTCATAATCCTTTCCCTGCCATTGTCCGTTGCCGTTAAACCAATCCACGCCGTCTGAACAGAGGGAGAATTTCGGCACAATGCCGCTTTCCAGATAGCCGCACTGGTCGGCACACCACGACACAAAGCAGGCACACCATTCCACACGCCCCTCAAAGCCGTACCAGCTCCAATAAGGCTGACCGCCCTCATTGCCGAGCTGCGTCAAGGCAACCTCTACAATGGCTTGGTTGCCGCCGCTTGTGAACGCCCGTCCATACGGATAATAGCGTAACACATGGGCGGGGTACTGTGTGTCGCCGTACTTTTCCCACCCTAACCGCTGTGCCTGCATGGTGGAAAATTCTACCGCATTGGCATAGGAATAGCCGCCGTAGTTGGTTTTCGCCCATGAGATATACCCGTTGCCGAAGTTATAGCCCTGCAAGGCGAGCTTGATACGCTCCATGTCAATCGGGTTTTCCACCTCGGCAGAGATAAGGGCGGCTTTCAGCTCCTGTACGCCGCACTGGATGGAATACTCTGGGTCTTGTATCCCATTCGGCTCATGGGGATACCTTGTGTTAAAGCTGCCCTCCGCCGCCTGCATGGGGTCAAGCCCACGCCCGCCGCTTTCCTGCATCATCACTGCCTTGATAAGCTCCACATATTCGGGGATGCCGTACTGCTTCGCATACTTCTGTATCAACGGCGTGTAGGCTTCCACCTCCGCACTGACGGGGGTATAGGAAGTGCTTTCGCTTCCGCCCCCAAATAAGGACACGGCACAACCGAGCAGGACAACAATCAAGATAATCACGACGGCAATCCAGCCGCCTGCGATTAGGGCGGAAACCAACGCCTTTGTGCCTGCGATAATCGCCTTGACTGCGGCAATGGTAGCCTTTACGGTTGCTTTTGTCGCTTCGGCTGTCGCCTTTGCGGTGGCTTTCGCTGCCTGTGCCGCTTTTTGGGCAGCTTTGGCAGACGCTTTCGCCGTTTTCTGTGCCGCCTTGACGGTCTGCTCGGTGGTCTTAATTGCCGTCTTAGAGGTTGCTTGTGCGGTCTTTACGCCTTTTTCCGCTGTCTTGACCGTGCCTTTTGCCGTAGATTTTACAGCCTTTTCCGCATTTTGGGCGGTGGTCTTGATGGTCTTTTTCCCCTGCTGACGGGTCTTTATCAACTGGCTTTTCCCATTTACGGGAGCATCGGGGGCAGGAGAACGGCTCACAGTTCCGTGGCGGATCTGTGAGCCGTTCCGTTCTGCAGCAGCCTGTGCTTTTTTCTGCTCGGCGGCTTTCATTGCCCTTTTCTGCTTAAAGTCTGAAACCTTATCCTTTGCCTTGACGATATTTTCTTTCGTGGTCTGGACGGATTTCTGCCCCTGCTTATTAAACTGGTGGATGCCCTCGTCCTTTACACGGTCTGCGGTATGGGAGATTTTATCTGCCGCATACTCGGTGGCAGAGTTTTCCTCTGCATAATATCCCTGTTCCGCCTTTTCCTTTGTTTTGGCATAGGCGGATTTCATACGCTCACTGGCTATGGCGGCTTTGTCTATGGTCTTTATCGTACCCTTGACCGCATCTCTGGTCTTTATATCAGCCATGCAAAACCTCCTTTCTCAGAGGATTTGCGGTCATTTCAGTCTGTCTTTTTCGCCACCACGACAAGCCTGCCGTTCTGTGCGGAGTATTCGCAGGTGGAGAGGGTAATGAGCCTGTCGCCGTACTCGGCGGTCACGCCCGTATCATACAATGCAAGCTCCTTACACTTCCCGACATAGGCGTTAAATTCTTCCTCATTCTCCGCATCGACAAAATCATAATAACGGTAGCCCTCTGCACTGTACGCCACGGTCTTAAAGACGGCGATGATTTCATATTCTGCCTGCTCCGTGAGTGTGTCAAACTGGATGGTCTTGTGCTTTTCATAAAAGCTCTGGGATTTGTAATCCTCCAACGCCCCGAACATCTTTTGACCTTTGATGTGGTGTCCGTAAATAATGAGGTTGTCGCTTGCGGCAAGGTCGCAGTCCTCTTGGATATACGGCACTCCCAAATCGCTGTATTCCTTTTCAAAGTTGTGCTTCAGATAGAAATTCGGGTTGTTCTTCGTCTGCATGACAGGGTAATTGATGGTCGTTCCGTCAATGGAAATCCAACCTGCCATGTCCTCATTCTGCAAATACAGCTCCTTATATTTTGCCAGAATGTCCTCGCCCTCGCTGACGGGCGTATCCTCTGGCGTTTCTTCCTCCGCAGGGGCGTTCTCCACGACCTCGGCAATCTCCGCAAAGGCTTCGGTCTGCTCCTCCACCTGTGCATAATGGCGGCAGATATGCCAGCCGCAAAAAGCCGCTGCCCCTAAAAGGGCAACGGCGGCAACGATACAGATAACAGACTGGTATTTTTTCAGATATTCTTTCATAGACTTTTCTTTTCCTTTCTTGGTTTACCTTATATTATCGGTGTGCTGCTTAGGCGTGGGTAAATCCCTGCAATATTCGGGATACCTCACCTTGATGCCCTCCATAAAGTAGGGGGCAAACTCGCAGCAGAACAATTCCTCTGGCGTGAAATACCTCTCACGCCCCTCCTCGGCGTAACCGTTCCAGAGGTTAAAAGCAAGGTGGCAGACCTTGACCGTGCCGCTTGTCTGCCATCCGCCGTGCATCCCCTCTGGCTCAATGCAGTCCGTCTTAAAATCAAACATGGCATTGATGTTGTTCCTTGTTTCCTCCGCAATCCCCATCACATAGAAAAACGCCCTGTGGTAACAGTCGTTTACCCTGCATTTCATCATATTTTCCAGAAAGAAATCACGGTGGGCTTTATTGCGAAACCTTATCTCTGACATAAAAATCCCTCCATTCTTAGACCTCCCCGAACTTGGTCGTCATCAGCTTATACAGCTCCGTATTGCGTGGGAACTTATTAACGAACGGCACAAGGGAGCTGCCTACTTTCAAAAGCCCCTGACCTGCACCCACATTGGTGATATAGCTCATCTGCAAGTCGGAGATATTTAAGAGCTTGGCAAGCTCGATACGGTCTGTGGACGCTTGGTTTAACATGATGATAAACTCGGAGTTTGCAAGCATCGTCCTTGCCGTGTGGCTCTGCAACAGGTCGTCCACATTCTGGGTAATGCCAGTACAGTACGCCCCGTACTTACGCACACGCTTCCAGAGGGTAAAGAGGAAGTTTGCTGAGTATTCATGCTGAAAGAGCAGGTAAATCTCGTCAATGAAAATAAAGGTGTTCCTGCCTTTCGCCCTGTTCTGGGTGATGCGGTTTAGGATGCTGTCAAGCACCACAAGCATACCGATAGGCTGTAACTGCTTGCCCAAATCAAGGATGTCATAGCAGATAAGGCGGCTCTTGGTATCCACATTCGTGTGCTTGGCAAAGGTATTCAAGCTGCCGTCCGTGAAAAGCTCAATGGCAAGGGCGATTTCCTGTGCTTCTGGCTCATTCTGTTTCAGAAGTTCCTCACGGAAGTCCTGCAAGGTCGGTGGCGTCCCCATATAGTTGCCCTGCTGATAGTAGCGGTACACGCTCGCCGTACAGCGGTCAATGATGGATTTCTGCTTTGCCCCAAGGCTTGCCCCGCCGATGAGCTGCTCGCACAAAGACAAAATGAACTCTGATTTTAAGATGACGGGGTTTGCACCGTCACCGTAATCAGAGTTCATATCCATAGCGTTGATGTGGTTTTCGCTTGTAGCTGAAATGTGGATGACCTCGCCCTGCATGGCTTTCACAAGCGGGGAATATTCCCGTTCGGGGTCTATAATAATCACATCGGCGTTAGGGTCGGTGAGGACAATGCTCGTCATTTCCTCCTTCGCCGTAAAGGACTTTCCCGCACCAGACACGCCGAGGATAAAGGAATTGCCGTTCAAAAGGTGGCGGCGGTTGGCGACAATCATATTTTTGCTGATAACATTCTGCCCGTAATAAACGCCGTCCTTATGGTAGATTTCCTGCACACGGAACGGGATAAACACCGCAAGGCTCTCCGTGGTGAGGGTACGCAGGGCATCAATCTTCCTCACGCCGAACGGCAGGGCGGTATTCAGTCCGTCCATCTGCTGATATTTCAGCACGGCAAACTGGCAGAGATGCTTTCTCGCCGTGGTGAGCAGGGCTTCCGTGTCGTTGTCAAGCTGCTCTTTTGTTTCCGCCGTATGCACCATCGTGAGGACGGCAAACATCATCCTCTGGTCACGGGTCGTCAAATCGTCCAGGAATTCCTTGCTTTCCTTTCGCTGCTGCTCCAAGTCATAGGGGATAACGGCGGAAAAGTTGTTGTTCTGGTTTTGTTTTCTCTGCCAGTTGGTGATGTTGGTTTCCACACCCAAAAGACGGTTTTCCACCTCCCGCACGGCTTCGTCCGTAGGGACGGGAACGACATCGACGGAGAGCATCATGTTACGGTTTAATTCGCAAAGCTCCGCCACCATGCTGTCCTTGATATAGGCGGCATATTCACGCAGGAAAATCACACGCCCGTACCGATTGCCCATCTTGAAGTAATCCTTTTCAAACTCAAAGGAGTCGGGGCAGATATAGTCCTTGAAGTCGTGACCTTTCCGCATGGTCTGGGAAAGGTCGAAGGAAAACGCCGTTTCCTCGCCCGTGCGGTAAAAGTCATGGAAGATACGCAGCTTGTCATTGGCATCAAGCTCCGTACACTTTGAGCCAAGACGGTTGAAATGCCCGATAAGGTCAGCACCCACACGGGCAAAATAATTCCTCGCTTCCTCGATGTTCTTCTTGCAGATGGAGATTGTCACATACTTATCCTGCACGATGGAGTTAGCCCCCGTCGCCTTGTCAAGCAGCATCCTGTTGTATTCCTTACGGTACTTATCCAGTCCGTCCTCCGCCATAGGAATAAGGATGGTCTGCTCAAAATCCGCCTTGTTCAAGCGGCGGTTGTTGATGGTGATTTTCGTGGTCGCCCCGCTGTCGAGGGCGTTGAGCAGTTCCGAGTATTCAAGGAACATGGCTTCCTTGTCCTCACGGCTCGCCACGGCATAGTTGATGTCCTCAAACTGAAAGGTCTTTGCATATTTGTTCTTCCCGACAAGGAAAATGCCGTCCTCCCACATGGTTTTCAGCGGGATGACCGCCTGCACCGATTTCGGCACGATAAACTTTTCCTTGTCCTGTTTGAACAGGTTTCTAAGCGTCTTTATCATGGCTTACCTCCTTACGCTTTTTTGATTTCTTTGCTTTCTTTTTCTCTGGCTTTCCTGCCTGCCGCTTCTGCTTCTTGGTCGGGGCGGTCAAGCCCTTTTCCCTCGCTTCAATGTTGGGTTTCAACGCTTCGTAGTAGAGATTGTCTGGGGAAAACAAAATCTTCTTTGGCATTAAGAACTCTGATTTTATCCACGCCCAGACGAATTGCTCCGCCGTCATGCCGTTGTACTTGATAAAGCCCATCATGGCAAAGGGGGAAGCCCCCAGAATACACATCCAACTGAGGGTTTCCGTGCCGAACTGCGGGCGGAGCAGGAAATACAAGCCCACCGCCACGCCGCAGGCAAGGACAGAAAAAATGAACTGCCGCATCGACAGCCCGAAAAACATACTCTCCGTATAGTTGCGGATTTCCTTATTTATCTTGACTTCCAATTTATTCACACCTCCCTTATAAGCCCATCATTTCTCTGACAACACGGTCTGCCATCTTAACCGCACCGACTAAGACGAGCATATTGAATACAAGCTCCCCGATATAGCTCCATACCATTGTGACCGCCGCCGCATCGGGATTGACCACGGGCGGGGAAGAAGCAAACAGGGAGAAAATAATACACGCAAGCACGATGACAGCCCCCTCAAGGCATACGGCAGAATAGCTTTTGATAAAGCTCTTGCCTACGCTCTGGCTCGGCTCTCCCGCAAATGAGGACAGGGGGACGGGAGCGATGGCGGTGTAAATATACAGCTTGAAAAACCTGCCGTACACCGACATAATCATAATGAACGAGAGTACCGTAATGAACAGACCGCCGATAAGCGTGACCGCCCATAGGGGGATGCTCTCGAAAAAGCCGCAGTCCTCCACGGCTGTCACAATCTCCTGCGGCAATACCGTCTGCTGTGACGCCCCGAAGCCTGCGGCGTTCATAACCGTGGATATGATACCCTGCACAATCTTAAACAGAGCCATCATCAGCTCCAAGCCATAGGTCACTGCACCTTTGGCGAGGGCGAAGCGGATAAACAGCTTCAACGCCTGCTCTGGACGCTTCACCTCTGCAAAGTTGCCGCAGGTACGCATCACGCCTACCACAAAGAACAGGACGAGCAGGGCAAGCCCGATAGCCTGCACCGCACCGTGAATATCCACGATGACACTCCATATCGCCCCGCCCTTGAAATTCTCTGGGGATTGGGTAATGAGCTGCCATATCTCGGCTAACTTCTCATTCCAAGTATTTAGGGCGTTCTCCAAGTTCTGAACTACCCAGTTATCAGACATTCGACCACCTCCTTGTTAAAAATCGGCTTATGGGGCAATCCGCAAAGCGGATCTGCCCCGTAAGCCCTGTCTTGTGTCTTTAGGTTATTTTGCCTGCCGCTTCCTAATCAGCCTGTGATTAGGGTCAGAATCTCCTTTGCAAAGGTAATGACAACGCCGCCTGCAAGGGTGAGGAAGCCGTTCGCCCTCTGGGAAGGGTCGTGGGATTTCAGCGACAAGCCAATCTGCACGATGCCGAAGCCGAGCATAATCATGCCGACAGCCCTTACCAGACCGAAAATAAAATCAGAGAGGTTGTTGACTACCTGTATCGGGTCGTTGGCGGCAAAGGCGGTCATGGAAGTGCCAAGCACCATCGTGAGGGCAAGCACCGCCACGCAGTAGCGGCGGAAGCCCGTTCTGACCTTGCCCGTCATGGGCAGCTTCGTGGTTGCTTTCTTCTGGGTGTCCTTTTTGTTGAAAATTCGCATAGATAAATCCTCCTTATAAATTGAATAATTCTTCCAAGTCCTCCTCGGACAGAAGCTCATAGGAAGTGCTGACAGCGTTCACGCTCACGGCGTTTTCTGGAATGTCGCTGTCAAACACAAGGGTTGCGACAGCCTGCGTCGGCTCGCCGTGGATATAAGGCGGCTGTCCTCCGTCTGCTGTCAGTTTCACATTGGGGTGCTTTAGGATGTCATACTTAAAGTCCATGACGGGGCGTTCCCCACGCACAAAAAGAAGTGCGTAGCGGTTGTCGAGCATACGCACTTCATCGGGCGTTAAAAGCTCACGCCCCGAAATCTGGTAGTTGGTGGAATAGTTCCCGCTGCGTCCAGAGCTTTTCCCGTAGGTGTTCGTGTCAATGGTTTCCTTGCCTAAAAGCTCCGACACATACTTGTGGGTGCTCTGCTCGTTGCCGCCCAGATAGAGAAATTCGTCGCAGTTGCCCACGATGCTTTCCCATTGCTTTTCAAAGAGGGCTTTGAGCTGTGCCAGATTTTGCAGGATAATCGAAACGGATACACCTCTGGAACGCATAACGCTCAAAATCTTATCAAAGTCATCGGGCAGCGAAACATTCGCAAATTCGTCCATAATGAAATGGCAATGGACGGGCAGGCTCCCGCCGTATCTATGGTCGGCAAGGTAGAAAAGCTGTTGGAATAGCTGCGTATAAAGGATGCTGACAAGGAAGTTGAAGCTCGTGTCGTTGTCTGGTATCAAGGCGAACAGGGCGACTTTCTTTTCGCCCAGACTTGGCAAATCAAGCTCGTCCGTTGCGGTCAAGGACGCAAGGCTCTCCAGATTGAATTTTTCAAGCCGTGCGGCAAGGGTTATCTGGATGCTCTTTAGGGTCTTGGCAGAGCCAGAGTGGTAATCACGGTAATACTTGAGGGCGATATGCTCTGGGTTTACCATCTCCAGACGGTCAAACAGTTCGTCTAACGGGCTTACATAGCTGTCGTCATCCTCCCGTACCTCGCCTGCACGGAGCAGCTCCATCACCATCGGGAAATTCTGCTCGTCTGGCGGTGCTTCGTATTTCAGATAGAACACCAAAGACAGGAGCAGCATACTCGCCGCCGTATCCCAGAACGGGTCTTGCGACTGGCTTCCTTTCGGCGTGGTCGCCTTGAATAAATTGGTTACAAGCCGCTGCACATCGTTGTCATTCCGAAGATAGACAAAGGGGTTGTAGCAATGGCTCTTGTGCATATTGATAAGGTCAAGCACACGCACTTCATAGCCTTTCTTCTCCAAAAGACCGCCCACATCCCGCACGATTTCACCTTTCGGGTCTAAGATTACCATTGAGGTGTTGCACTGCATGGCGTTGGGCTTGCAGAAAAACCTTGTCTTGCCCGCACCAGAGCCACCGCATACCAAGATGTTTAGGTTTCGGCGGTGCTTCCTGCCGTCCAGCCCGATACGGACATTCTGGGTCAACAGTTTATTCTGGGTCGGGTCTTTATCTTTGTACTTTTTATTCAAAGCACTTGCGTTGCCCCATTTGGCAGAGCCGTGTTCCTCCCGCCTGCGGTAGTTCCTGCGTGTGGAGAGATAAATGCCGATGCCCATAGCATAGGCAAGCAAAAAAATAAGGACAGTCCTTAAACTGTCCTCACACACCGTTATGGAAAACGGCTGATTGATTGCTGCGGATAGGTTTCCGATTATCTCCACGATGCCGCCGCTGACATAAGGTGCTGTCAGCAGGGCAAGCCACACGACAGGCACGATGCCGCATACGGCAAGGATTAGGCTCGTCTTGTTCTCATCGTTCCTCATTGCACCTGCACGGGGCGACTTTTACTTTTCTGGTCGGGGCTTTGGATACTCTGATAATCAGCTCGTCAACGGGGTCGGTGGGGCGTTCCTCCCGTACCTGCTCGGTACGCAGCGTGTTCAGTGCGTTGAGCATAATGTTCTTATCATACTTATCCATAGCCAGATGGTAGCGTTCTTCTTTCATGGGCTGCACCTCCTGTTAGCGTTCCTGCTCTTTGGATTTGGGCGGCTTGTTCTTCTCCATGCTCTTATACATATCACTCTGGATTTCCCCAAGTACATCACGCATCGAGCCAAGCTCACCCTTGAACGCCTGCGTATCCATGCCCTCATACTCTTTGGGAAGCCTGCCGAAGTTAAAGCCTCTGGTATCCACGCCGTAGCGGGAGCTTACCATATAGGCAACGCAGAAGGATTTGAAATCGGAAGCATCACGGCTCTCGTTATGCTTGAAGTCAAAGACCGCCGCCGACACTTCCTTTGCCATGCTCACAAAGAGCTGTTCCTCGGAAAGCCCCGTCCTGATAAAAATGGTCTGCTGGAAGCTGTCATAGAACGCAGGCACTTCAAGCTCCTCGACGGGCTGAAAGCCGACAGGGCTTGCGTCAATCATTGCCGATACAAGCTCACGCATGGTCTTGGCTTCCTGCGGCGGCTGCCTGTCCTTTGCAGAGGTTTCGGAAACATCAAAAACCTCCTTGGCGTTATACCCGACAGCCTTTGTTCCGTCCTCACGGGTATATTCCTTGCCAGGCTCAAGGATAACGATTTTCTGTGCATCCTTGTTCACATAGACACGGCTCTGCTTCCAAGCCGCCCTTTCCTTAAGCTGCGTCGCTTCGGGCATCTGTGCCGACACTAAGATGGCGTTATTGACAGAGTAGCGGTCAAAACGCCCCTGCACATCAAGGTACTGGCGGAAGCTGTCACCGCTTTCCATCATCTCGGCACAGGTATTGTCAATCATCTCATAGGCTTCCTGCCGCTGAGCCTGCTTTGCGGCAGCCCATTCCTCTTTGTTAAAGGGGCGGCTGCCGCCGTTAAAAACATCATAGATACTCATTTATCTTGCTCCTTTCGATTTTTTCGGTTTCTTCCGCTTCGGCGGCTGTTTATGCTCCGTCTTTCCTGCGGGCGGTTTTTTCGCCTTGTCGGAAGATTTGTCTTTGCCGACGGCAGGGGCATCGGCTTCCTGCTCCTTTCGGCTCTCCTTGATTTTCCGCAGTTCTTCTCTGACCGACGGTTTCTCCGCCTTAGTCATAGTAGCCCCCTCTGCGGATTTCCTTGGCTGCTCTGAGGTAGGCTCGGACAGAGGGGATTTTTCCGTCTTTGCCACCGAGGGGTTTGGGGCGTTTTCCTCTTTCTGCATGGGCTTTCCCATAAGAGCGTCCATGAGCTTGTCTTTTTCCGCCTTTTCGGGCGTTGTGATTTCTGGCTCTGGCTGACCGTCCTTTGCATCCCTGCTTTTTTCCGCCGTGGTAACGATGGATGCGGTATCCACCGAAGCAAGGCTGAAGCGTTCCACGATACGGCTGATTTTCGATGCGTCCTCGGCTCTGGCAATCACATCGACCTCCGCATTGGGGTCTTTGTTCTTGCGGTCTGTAAGGACGCAGTAGAGTACGCCGTATTTCTTTGCTTCCTGCGTGAATTTCTGCAAATCGCCACGCTTGACGGTAAAGACTTTCAGCTCCTTTCCAGAACGCAGCATATTCGTCAATCTCGCCTTGCCCTTGGTTTTCTTTTCCTCTTTGAGAATGGAATACAAGAGGATGGCGATATTCTTCGCACCTGCCCCTGTGATTTTGGCAGCGACCTCAAATCCCTCCAAGCTCATTCTCACGATTTGCTCCGCCGCTTCGCCGCCTGTGTTCATCCTTCATCAGCTCCTTTCTTTGCTGTTCGTTTTCGTCTGCCCGTATGACCTGTAACTTTTCTCTGAGGGTATCGCTGCGGGCTTCGATGCCCCCGCACAGTCTGACCTCCTTCCGCAAAAATTTCATACGCTCCGTGATTTCTGAAAGCCGAGCCTTGACCGCTTCTTTTTCTTCCCCGACAGATTTTCGGGATAGGGAATAAAGCCCCTTACGCTGTTCGGTCAGCTCATGGATTTCGGATTCCAGAGAGCCTTTATATGACAAGAGCTGCTCCGCCGTATCAATGTGGTTGCGGCAGAGCAGCCTTGTTTCCTGTGTGATGGCTTCCATCTTCATCAAATCATCTTTCAAGAGATAGTGAAGCCGTGCGTAATTCTGTTTCCTGTTCTTCGGCAGGATGCCGAGCTTATAGCAGTAGTGGAGATACAGCCCACGCAAGCCGCCGATTTTCTTGGCATCCTTTAATGAGCCTTTTACCCTTATGACCTTAACAGGCTTTGTCTGCTTGGCAAAACGGAAAAATTTCACCGCATAGGAATTTTCCTTAATGCGTTCCACAATCCTCTCGTTGGTATAATCCTCTCCGAGCTTATAGAGCCGCTTTGGTCTTTGCCATCCTTTTCCGATAATCGTCCAGTATTTGCGGTTGGGGTCGAAATTGATGCGGTATCCCATTTCCGACAACTGGCGGTCAAAGTCTTTCAGCGTATAGGATTTGGAGATGGCTTCGTCCACCGCCTGCCGTGCCACGGTATCCCTCGTGGGTCGCCCCTGCTTTTCCGCTTGGTAGAGGGCGTAGGGCTTTTTCTTCCCGCTTGGGTGTTCGATGACTGATAACGCATACTCACGGCAAAGCTCATCGGAACGCCTGCGGAGCAGCCGCAGGTTTTTCTTGTTGTCGTGGTAATGCTTCCCGTCCGTAAAGGAAACCGAGTTGACAACAAAGTGGTTGTGCAGACATTCCGTGTTTAAGTGGGTGGCGACAATCACTTGAAACCTGCCGCCCCACATCTTCTCGGCTAACTTCACGCCCACCTCATGGGCAACCTCTGGCGTGACCTCGCCTGCCTTGAAGCTCTGGAAGCCGTGGTAGCAGACAATCTCGCTCGTGTCGTTCCACTGATGTTTGGCAATCATCATTTCATCCCTTGCGGTGGCAGGGTCGCAGTTCACGCCGCTGACAAAAAACCGCTGTTCGGTCTTGTCCTTATTGGTGGCGTATTCCATGACATCCACCATCGCCTGCAAATCGCTTTCGCTGTACTTGGGGTTGGCGGTCTTTTCTGGGTTTTCGGCGTAGTCGATGGGGTGGTCGAGCCTGCCTTTCACATCCCATATCTCGCAGACCGCCATCAGCCCGTCTGCTTTCTGGGGAGAAGATAGCTCCTGCTCACATCCAGACGGAACTCCCTCCACCGCTTGGCTTCCTCACGGAGCATCGGGGCGTCCACGAAGTCAAGGGCGTTGGCTTTTGCCGCAAGCTGGTTGATGCGGTTGCCGATAGCCGACAGCTCCCGCATGATTTTGTAAAACTCTGGGTCTGGCTTCTCGCAGAGGCGGTAGCCCATCAGCATGGAACGAAGCAGGGCTTCCTTGGAATGCCCCGACCTCTCCACAAGCTCATAAAGGTAGGCGGCTTCCTCATCATTCAGACGGAAAAGTATCTGCACATTTCTTTTTCGCATCGGCATCCTCCTTCCTTTCGGAGAGCCTGTTAATCTGCATCAGGCACATCAGCACAACGCCGATGATGCTGCCGAGCATCGTGCCAATGACAAAGAATAAAAACTCACTCATTCTTAAAGCTCCTTTCTTCTGACCGCTTCCTTGGCGGCATCCTTTATGGGGTATTAGGGGCATCCCCTAACAAGCGAATTTGGGCGTCCATCGGGAGATGGATAACCAAATTCAGTGCTTGGTAAGACATTGCTCAGTCCTCGTCCTCCAGACGGCATTCTCCGCACAGCGGGCAGAAGTACGGACATTCCGAACAATCTTCGTGCTTCAGACACTCGTCCTCCTCATCATCGGGCGTGTCATTTTTCTTTTCTCCGTCCCCGTCTGCTTCCGCAATATCGGCTTCGCCGCAGACAAAATCCTCATCGGAAAAGTCGATAAGGTCGGTGTCAAAGAGGATGATTTTGAGCTTCTCCGCTGCCTGTTCTGGGCTGTCGGCATAGACGGAAATGGTCTTTTCATAGTGTCCTGTGAGCGTTACTTCATACTGTTTCAATAGTTAAAATCCTCGCTTTCTTCATTCAAATTTGATTATTTTTTGCTCCTGTCTTTGGAAAAATCCTCATACAATCAACGGGCATCCCTCCTTTCACGGTGGGGATTTTGCCTTGCAAGCCCCAGATAGTACATTAAAAAATCGTTGACATCCTTGCCGACTGGCGGCGGGGCGTCAACGATTTGATAGTCTTTCTGCAATAATTCTTTTAGGGCGGCGGTACATAACCTGCCTGTCTTGTCGTTATCCAAGTGCAGGATAACGGTCTTAACCTGCGGATTTTCTTGCAGGTAAGTGGATAGGGCAATGGGAATTTTGCTCTCCGAGAGTTCCTTTTTGGGCTGATATACGCCCGACAAAGAGAGCAAATTTTCTTTCCTATAATCCTTGCCCTCGCATTTGAGGTAGGTGGCATAGGACAGTAAATCAATGGCAGCTTCAAATAGATGCACCTTATCCGTTGGCTCTCTTGCAAGAAGTCGGAACGAATACCGCTTGTCGCTGCCCGATGCGTCGCCCTTAAAGGAGCTGCCAAGCGTACTCCGAAGAGCCGCATACTTTGGCGTTCCGCTTTTGTCCTTGCCGACAAAAACAGCGTTGTGGTACTTCCTGCCCTCAAAGATAATGCCCTCTGCGATACAGTCCTGTATGAGCTGATAGTCAATGCCACGCCCGAAAAGGTACTCTGTCACACGGTCTGCGTTTGCATTTTTCTCTGGCAGGAGCAGCACTTTCGGTTCGTCTTTCTTTATGGCAGGGGGCGGCGGTTTCCAGTCGCCCATATCCCCCGTGAGGGTCTGCACGGCTTCCACGAAGCTGTATTCCCGTACTTTCATCAGATAATCAAGGGCGGAATAGCCGCCGAAGCCCCTTGACCACCAGTACCATTTGCCGTTGGAAATCTTCAAGCTGTCGTGTTCCCTCGTACAGTAGACATTGTCTGCCACACGCTTTAGGTTGCTCGGCTCGTACCGTTGCAGGTAGGAGAGCAGGTCGATTTGCCGTGCCTGTTCAATCACGGCGGGGTCAAACTGCACATAGCCGTTACTTCCCATTCAAATAAAATCACCTCCAGAAATGAATTTAGCCGAGGGGCTTATCGTAGGATAAACCTCTCGGCTATGTAAAAAACGGCATCAGCTTCACGCCAACGCCGTCTTTCTTCGGTCAGTCCGTTATAAAATCCCTGCTTTTTTGAGATACCCTACGCTGTCATAGCAACCACGGAAGTACACCGCCTGCATCTCCATGTCCGTGAGCTTATTCTTTAGCTCCATTACCTCAATGAGAGCCGCACATTCTTTCTCGGTCAGCTCACTTTCGGTTTCGCTGTCAAATACGGCTAAAACCTTGGGATATTCCTCATAAATGCCCTCAATCTTTTCTTGCAGGGCTTTGTATTCCTCGTCCTCTTTTGACAGTCTGGCAACGACAGAGCTTAGATATTCGTTGAAGATATTGCCGTGAACATCTACAAAAGTTTCAAATCTGAACGCATCAGACACCGTTATCACCTCCGACATTTTCTAATCTACACCTATTATACTGCCCAGATTTCAGCAATACAAATGTGCAAATAGGATTTAACGCTCTCTGTCCTGTGTTCTTTTTTCGGGCTGTTCGTTTTCCTGCTCTGGCTCGGTATCCATAACAGGGGTGTCTTTCTCGTCCAGGTTCAGCTCAATATTGAGGGCATTCAGCCTGTCGGTCTTTTCTTTCAGCTCATCTTCAAAGGCAAAGGGCTTTAATACCTCGGTCTTTGCATTGGCAAGCTGCTCCAAGGTTTCCGCCTTTCGGGTCTTTGCGGCTTCCAGTCTGGAAGGGATTTTTCCAATCTCATTCTCAATTCGGGTGAGATTACCCAGAACATCAGAGCCTAAATCAACCTTGTGCTTTGCCTTTCCACAGAGGTTAAGGCAGTAATGGGTATTGAAGCTGTCGTAATAAACCTCCATCTTGAAACCTCGGTAGCTGCCGATTTCCACGGGATTTGACAGCGGGTTTTCCTTGCAGACGGCAAGGAGCATCTCGCCTGCGTCCGCTTTTTCGGTATAGGTCACGCCCTTTAAGGTCATGGGGCAGAATTTATCCTCACCCTGCGGCTTGTGCTGTTCGGCAAGTGCCGTATCACTTTCATAGCTGACGATGCGTTCCTCATATTCCTTGATGGTCTGCGGAAAGTATTTCAGTATCCTGTCCTCAAGGTCGTAATGCTCGGAAAGATAGCTCTGCTTCAATACTTTCAGCTTCGCCACCTGCATATCCAAGTCCATTTTTTCCTTGAAACGCTTATCGCCTGTGGCAAGCATTTTCACCTCCGCAAAGGAAAGAGCAACCTCGTCCACATCCTCGGCGGAACGCACGGGGCTTTTGCTCGTCATTATCTGGGAGATAAATTTCTGTTTCGATTCCACAAGCTGATAGAGGTAGGCATCAAAGGTCTGCTCGGTCACATAGCGGTAAACCTCCACCTCTGGGAACATATTACCTTGTCTTTCAATCCTGCCTTGCCGCTGTTCCAAATCTGACGGTCGCCATGGGCAGTCTAAATTGTGGATGGCAATCAGCCTCTCCTGCACATTTGTACCTGCCCCCATCTTCTGGGTAGAGCCTAAGAGAATACGCACCTCGCCGCTTCTGACCTTGCCGAAAAGCTCCTTTTTCTGTGCATCTGTGGTTGCTTCGTGGATAAAACGCACCTGCTCGGCAGGGATGCCACGGGCGATTAGTTTTTCTCGGATGTCATCGTACACATTGAAAGAGCCGTCATTTTTCGGTGTGCTAAGGTCGCAGAACAAGAGTTGTGCCGCTTTTGTGTCGGCGTGTTCCTCCCAGATGCGGTACACATTATCAATGCAGGCGTTGACCTTACTGGTGGGGTCGTCTGGCAGCATGGGGTCAATCAATCTCTGGTCGAGTGCCAGTTTCCGCCCGTCATTGGTGATTTTTAGCATATTGTCGATGTTCGGCTCGACAAGCCTTGCCCGCACTTTCTCGGCTCTCTTGGCAAGCCCCGCCACCATGTCGGTCTGGATTTCGCTCGGTTTGGTCTTGATATTGTGGTAGTTGACCTTGGGGACGGGGAGCTTTAACATATCGTCGGTCTGAATATCCGCCACCTCTCGGAACATCTGCATCAGCTCTGGCAGGTTGTGGAACTTGGCAAACCTCGTCTTTGCCCGATAGCTTGAGCCTTCGGGTGCAAGCTCCAGAGCCGTGACCGTTTCTCCAAAGGTGGAAGCCCATGCGTCAAAATGCTGCAAGCCGTTCTGTGCAAGGGTGTCATACTGCAAGTACCTCTGGACGGAGTACAGCTCTACCATTGAGTTGCTCACGGGCGTTCCCGTGGCGAAAACCGTGCCACGGTTGCCTGTGATTTCGTCCAGATAGCGGCACTTCATAAACAGGTCGGAGCTTTTCTGGGCTTCGGTCTGGGCGATGCCGCCCACATTCCGCATCTTGGTGTAGAGGTACAGATTTTTGTAAAAATGGCTCTCATCTATAAAGAGCCTGTCAACGCCTAACTGCTCAAAATTTATCACCGTATCCTTTCTTTTCGTGTCGTTGAGCTTCTTTAACTTGGCTTCAATGCCTTTCCTCGTTTTCATGAGCTGCTTGACCGTGAACTGCTCACCGTGGGACTTCTGTATCTCATCAATGCCCATCTCTATATCATTGAGCTGCCGTTGAAGCTGCTCCCTCTGGCGTTCCTCGCTCATCTGGATTTTTTCAAACTGCGAATGTCCGATAATCACGGCATCATAATCGCCCGTGGCAATCCTGCCGCAGAACTTCTTGCGGTTGGCGGTTTCAAAATCCTGCTTGGTGGTGACAAGGATATTTGCACTCGGATAGAGCCGCAGGTACTCGGAAGCCCACTGACCAACAAGGTGGTTGGGGACGACAAACATGGATTTCTGGCAAAGCCCTAACCGCTTGCTTTCCTGTGCGGCGGCTACCATTTCAAAGGTTTTTCCCGCACCTACCTTGTGAGCAAGGAGCGTATTGCCGCCGTAAAGGATATGGGCGATGGCGTTGACTTGGTGGGGTCTTAGGGTAATCTCTGGGCTGATACCGCCAAAGGTGATATGCCGCCCGTCATACTCACGGGGTCGTTTGCTGTTAAAGGTGTCGTTGTAATAGCGGACAAGGCGGTTTCTCCGTTCTGGGTCTTTCCAAATCCAGTCTTGGAACGCCTGCTTGATAACCTCCTGCTTTGCCTGTGCCGCCGTGGTTTCCTTGTGGTTGAATACCGCTTTTTTATTGCCGTGTTCGTCATAAACATAGTCAAAAATGCGGGTGTCCTTTAGGTTTAGTGTGTCCTCGATGATACGGTATGCACTCGCCCTTTTCGTGCCGTAGGTGCTGTCTGCCTTGACATTCCCATAGTCGGAAGTCTTGTTTTCAATAAACCAGTCGCCGTTATATGGGGTATAGCGTACTCGGATACGCCCTGCGGCGTGGCTTGACGGGGTTAAAAGCTCCATGACAAACTGCTGGATATCGGACTCTGGTATCCAAGTCGTACCCAGACGGACGGCGATTTCCGCCGCACTCAAATCCTTTGGTATGACCTGCTTCAAGGCTTCCACATTGATGGAAAGTGCTACATCCTGCTTTGCCGCTATCTCCGCAACTTTCAGCTTCTCCCGCACATCGCCCGACAGGTATTCGTCTGCGGCAACATACCGTGCAGGCTCGGTGTTCGGCACTCGGAAGATAACGCCCCGTAATTCCGTGACGATTTCCTCCTGCGTTTTGCCTGTGAGCTTCGCCATATAGGAGAGGTCAACACGGGCTTTCTCCCCGATGGAGAGTGCAAGGGCTTCGCTCGCCGTTTCCACGGAAGTGATTTCACGGTGGGGCTTTATCGTCCGCTTAGTGAACATATCCGCCTTGCGTTTGAAATTCCCCTCATCATCAAGTACCTCAAGGGAACACAAAAGGAAGTAGCTTTCATCGGCGGCAAAGGCAAGATAATTCCCTCGGTTGTTGATAAGACCGTATTTCTTGGTGAACGCATCATAGAGCCGATTAAGGTTTTCCTGTTCGGTGCTTATCACTTCTTCGGGGTAGTCATTGGTCTGGTACTCGATAAGGTTGCGTACACTGTCCCGTATCTCAAGCAACCCTTTGACACGGTTTTCCGCCGTCATGGAGAGCGTGGCGGGGGTCATGCGGTCATTCTCTCGGAAGTAAATCTGACCGTTTACCAGAGTATAGGAGAAGTTCCGCACATTCGGGTCGGCGGGGATGGAGTTATCCTGCTCATCGGAAATCTGGTCGATTTCGCTTTCGTACTCTGGTATCTCGCCGCTTATCCGCTGCATGGCTTCGTGAAGCAGCTCGGAAAGGGGTCTGTCCTTGTCTGCTTTGCAGGCAGGCTCCAACTTCCCGAAGCGGGTGCTTTCCATCTGCATCTTGCCAAGCACCATTTCTGGGTGCTGCACAAAATAGCTGTTCATGGTGATGCCGTCCGCATTGGTATCAAGGTAAATCCAGTCTGGCTCGGCATCTATCACTCGGTCACGCTTCTGCAAAATGAGGATGTCGCTTGTGACCTCCGTGCCGGCATTGGCACGGAACGTGTTGTCGGGCAGCCTTACCGCACCCAACAGCTCGGCTCTCTGGGCGATATACCGCCGTACCTCTGGGCTTGCCTTATCCATCGTACCCTTGGAAGTGACGAACATCACCACGCCGCCTGTGCGTACCTTATCCAGAGCTTTTGCAAAGAAATAATCGTGGATAAGGAATTTCTGGGCGTTGTAGCGGCTGTCATCTACCTTAAATTCCCCAAACGGCACATTGCCAAGTACCACATCAAAGTGGTTGTCTGGGAGTTTGGTATCCTCAAAGCCCTCCACGGCAATTTTCGCTTTCTGGTAAAGCTGCTTTGCGATTTCGCCTGTCAGCGGGTCGATTTCCACGCCGTGGAGTTTAGAGCCTGCCATGCTTTCGGGCAGAAGCCCGAAGAAATTACCCGTGCCGCAGGACGGCTCTAAAATATTTCCCTGTGAAAAGCCCAGACGGTCAAGGGCTTCATACATTGCCTTGATGACAACGGGCGGGGTATAAAACGCCGTCAGGGTGGATTCCTTTGCCGCACGGTATTCCTCTGGGGACAGGCTCGCATACAGCTCCTTAAATTCCTCCGCCCATGCAGCGTTGTTCTCGTCAAACGCCATAGACAGACCGCCCCATCCCACATACTTTGCAAGGGTTTCCTGTTCTTCGGGCGTGGCAAAGCGGTTTTCAAGCTGAAGCTCGTGCAGGAGATTGACCGCCGCCATGTTGTTTCTGAATTTCTCTTTTGCACCGCCAACGCCAAGGGCATCATCGGTAATATGATAATTGTGGCGGTTATCGGAGTAGGCGGGGACAGGGGGCTTTGCGGGAGCTTCTGTTTTTTCTTCGGGTGGTATCTCTTTTTCTGCCTGTTCCAAGAGCCTGCGGACATAGCCGATTTTCTCCACTCGGTTTATCGGGAAGCCCACATTATTCTGGAAAGTGATGTCACGCATGGAAACATCGCCGCTGATTTCACCGATGCTTTCAATGAGATAACGGCGGTTGTCGATGGTGACTTCTCTGCCGATAAGGTCTGAATTGTCCTGCTTCTGCTCGGCTTCACGCTCGGCGTCCTTTTCTTCAAACAGCTTCACGATATGCTCGGCACTATTCAAGGTGTCGGCGTATTCCTGTGCTTCTTCCTCGGTTTCAAAGGTCTGGTAAATGCCGTCCACATCGTAATACTGACCGTCCCGCCCCTCTGGAACGGTGTTATCCCTTATGATAAACGGGTCAGCAAACGCATCGGAAGTCTGCTCTACGGTATATCGTGGTGTTGTCTGAATGGGTGCAACAGGCACTCCTTTCTGTTCGGCAAGCTCCTTAAAGTCTGCCAAAACCTCCGCATCCATGACCATTCCAACTAATTCGCCGTTTCCGTCAAAATTCATGGCTTCGTCAACCAGAAAATGATAAAATGCTGTGCCACGCCATTCGTTGCCGCCGTCCCTTGCCACAAGTTCATCGCCTACATAGGAAAGCCCTATATCGTCCATCTTCATCTGCGAAAGGACATCACGCAGAATATCTATCTCCCTGTCGGCAACAGACATTTTTGCTTCTTCGGCAGGCACAAACCATTCTTTTTCAAAAGACATAATCTCCGTAAAGAGCTTTTCATCCTCTGGGGTCAACTCAGTGTGCTGCTCCAGAAAAGGAATGAACACATCACGCCCGAAACGCAAAGTTTCCATCTGCTCTCGGTAGTAATCCTCGCCCTGCCGTTTCCACTCTGGGATAAACGGGCAGTCGAGGGAAAGGCAGTAATCGTAAAAATTCTTGATATGGGCAATCAAGTCGCCCTCGCCGTCCCCGACGTCAAACCGTCCCTCATAGTGGAAGTCCTCGCCGCCCACAACGGCAGAGATTTCAAAATCTGTCTTATGATACCAACCAACCTGCTTGCTTTCGTCCTCCCGTTCCCGATGCTGCTTTTCGTCCAGAACGCCAAGCAGCTTATTTCCAAGGGCAAAGCTCAAATCAGTAAAACGGTCATTTAACTGCCTGTCATAAAAGGCGGGATGCTCGGAGAAGCCGATGGAAAATGTGATACTGTCTGGCTTTTCCTCGGTGAGTGTTTCTGTTTCCTGCTTCTCGGTAATGACTGTTTTCAGATGGTCGTTGGCAGGATTTTCACGGAGCTTTTCTTCAAAGTCGGCACGGCTTAGTTCCTTGCCGAACAGGGGAAATTCCACATTCCGCAGGGATACGGCGTTCTCGTTGAAGTCGTAAATCTCGTATTTGTCCGCACCGATATACACCACATCACCCTCATGGTAGAGGTAGCGGAGAGGATACAGCTCCGTAAGCTCCTGCGAAAAACGCCACGCATTGCTGCGGCTGTAAACGCTTGTAGTCTGTCCCTGCACCAGAGCAAGGAAGTCTATGAGCTGCTGCACGGCGGCAGGCTCGGAGAAAACCTGCTCCATCTGTTCTACGGTCATATCGGCAAAGTCGGTACGCCCCACCTTTTCAAGCAGGGCTTTTTCGTAGCCGTCCAAGTCACGGATAAAATCGGAGAGCCGCAGGGAGAGTGTATCTCGCTTGTCGGCAGGCTGCATCTCCCTGTGGGCTTCGATAAACCTCTGGCGTGACAGCTTCCTCTGGGTGTCGATTTCATACTGCGGGGCAGAGATGCCCTCCAGAAAATCGGCATAGTGGTCTTTCTCTTTCGGGTTAAGATAACGGCTGTCCTTTATCAGCTCCCGCAGGCGTTTTTCCACCTTTGCCCAACTAAGCCGCAAGTCGGGATTGGTATATGAGCCATGCTTTTCAATACCGATGCCTCTACTGTCGTGCCATTCGCCGCCCCTTATACCGTCTGGATAATCATGCGTACCGCCGCCCGTGCCATACTCGTTTTTAAGAAAGGCGATGTTGCTTTTACTGCCCTCGTTCTTTTGAAATTGGCGGTAAATGCGGTATTTGCCGTTCTGAAAACCGCTTCCCCTTACCAGAACAGAATCTATATCCTCCTGTGAAACGGAAAAAGCAGAGGATTTTTCGTCCTCTGCTTCAACCATCATTTCAATCTGTTCATCTACGGTGGGGAGATTCGCCTTTACTTCTTCCTCGGTGGCAATACTGAGCTGTTCGCCGCTTTCAGTTAGCTGTAAATCAGCTCGGTCAGTATCACTTCCTCCGCTTGGCTGCGGATGTTGTTCATCAGTCCGAGCCACTGCATCGGTGCTTTCTCTTTCAGTTCCTCCGTCACGCCCTGCTCGGATGCGAGCTGCTTCGTCAGAAGTTCTAACCTCTGTAACGCCGCCTGCTCCGTCTGGTGCAGGTGAGTGTTCAGCTCGCCCGATGTCAGCAGGTTGAGGTAAGTCACCCTCTTGTGCTTCTCCAGATAATCCCTGTGCATCAAAGCGTACCTGCCAAGCTGAATTTCTGGCTCTGTCGGTAATGTTAGGTCGGGTATAAGATAATCGCCCTGTTTGGTGTAAGTGATTTCGCTCATTATTTTCGCTCCTTTCGGGTTGTGTCCTGCCTACATCATAATGGTTTTGGTCTTGCTGTGCAAAGGTACGGTTTTGACCTTTCTCCGCCATTTGCACATTTCGGATAGAAAGGGAGATTTCCCTTAGTGCCATCTCCGCAATGTCGCTCGTGGCGATGCCGATGGCGTTTAGGGTCTGGGGCGTATTGAAATTGACAACAGCACCAAAATCCTCTCGGTCAAAATATTCCGCCGTATCTATGCCGCACCGTGCCATCAGCATATATGCCACGCTGTTTGTGGCAAGCTCACGGTACATAACTTCTATATTATAGTCGTCCAGTTCCTCTAAAAAGCTGTCTTTCACGCAGCTTTTTAGCTGTGCGGTATAGTCCTGCAAATTGTCCTCAACGGCGTTCTTTGCCGTTTCCATCAGCACCTCAGCAAGCCCGCCATTTCCCGCCCCGCCAAACCTGTCGGAGAGCCGTTCAATGACTGCCTGCTCGTACCGCCCATTCATCTGCCATATCGGGACGGGGCGGCTGCCATAATAGCCCTCATGGGTATCCGACACATCAAAATAGTATTTGAGGGTGTTCCTGCGTCCTTTCGTGTCAAACACGGCGATACCCTTGCTGTCCTTGTTTACCCAACGCTTAAACAGCTTGTTCCACACCTCTATGGTGGTAACGGCAACCGCATCGGGGCGTTGGGCGTAAATCAAGAGCTGTTCGTCAAAGCGGCATTTATAATTACGGCAGGCAGAGGACAGAAAGTTCTGCCATGCCTGCGGGTTTCTTGTAAGCATTTTGCCTGTACGCTGATACAGCTCAGTAATTAGCTGGTATTTCGCAGCCATGTGTGATGCACCTCCTTATTCTCTTTGTCCTGTGCCTGCCCCGCCGTTATGCAGGGGCGTAGCTGATTTGGTTTCGTTCCATGCGTCCTGCAAAGTCGCTGAGGGCGTAGGGAACGCCGTCAATCTCCGCATGGGTTTCGTCCAGATAACGGCAGATAGCAAAGGCTTCATCGCCGTTGCCATAGCCAAGCCTTACCATTCCGCCGTCAGAAACGGCAAACAGGGCGTTGCCTTGGCTGTCCGTAAAACAGATTCTATTCTCCCTGCCCACGCTGCACCTCCGCCAGAAAAGAAATGACCTTATTTGCCTTGATGCTCTTTTGCAGGTCGTTGATGAGTGAAATATCCGCCACCGTGATGCCCTGCATAGAGAGAATATCGTCCATCGTCATGGCGGCGATGGCTTTTTCTTCGGTAAAGCCTGCGTCTAAAATCTTGTTCAAGACCTTGACGGCTTTCTGGTTTACTGCCATATTGAAAATCCTCCTTATCGTTCATGGTCTTTGTGCTTCGCCGCTTTCTGGACGGACGGCGGCTCTTGCGGCTTCGGCTCATAGCTGTGTCCGTTCTGCTCCATACGCTCGGCAAATTCGCAGATGTGGTAGAGATTGCTACCTACCTCGGTGTGGTATTCGTCAATGAAACGGCAGGTCTTTTCCGCCTTTTCTCCCCACGCATAATGAATAATGATTTTGCCGCCGTCTGGAATGCGGAACTTCTCATTATAATGGGGGTCAATGAAACGGATGCCCTGCTCGGCTTTCTGGATATGCCCGTCAAGCCACTCTTTCACATAGCAGTAGCAGTAAAAGTTATAGTCGCCCTTTGTCGGGTTGCAGCGGAGCAGGAAAGCGTGTTTGTCGGTATCCACACGGAAGCTGTACTCGGTGCAGTAATTCCCTTTCACCGCACTTTCGGGGAAACTTCTTGCAAACGCACTCATATCATAGCGGTTATGCAGAAGCCCCTTATCTTCACGGAGCGTGTTGATAACCTCGTCAAGCTCTGCCTTAAACTCGTCCGATTTCCATTGCTCTCTGGTGTCAAACCAAGTAGTATAAAAGCCATAGCCAGAGGGGGCAAAATCGCCACGCAGATGCCCGATACAGCCTGTCTGCCCTGCAATCTGCGTACTCTGGGAATAGGTGTATTTCTGTTCGGGCTGTGTTAAAGGTCGTACCTCCATCAGCGTTCCTCCTTGCTCTTAGCCTTTTTTTCTTTCTCCTGTGCCTTGATTTTAGCAAGGGCTTCCTTTGCCCATTCGGGCGTGCATTCGGGCTTGATTTCCCCAAGGACATCGTACCTTTCCCATCTGCGATGCTCGCCTGTGGCAAGGCAGGTTCCAAACACCGCCTGACCTCTGCCGCCAGTCGCACCGTTGCCGCCGTCTGCCAATATAAGCTGATAGGCAGGATGCTGATATTCATAGCGTTTCGGCTCGGCATTGATAACCACAACCTTGCCGACAATGCTTTTTCCCTTATCATCGGGGATACAGTCTTTCACGGTGAAAACAGTCTTGTCAAAGGGATATTTTGCAAGTTCGGCTCTGGAAAGCTCCACCTGTGCCTGCACTCGGTCAAGGAATATCTGCATGGCTTCCAGATAATCGTCCGTGCCGACGGCTTCCGTTGCCCACGGAACGCCAAGGGGGTTGTCGTAGGTGCAGTAACACACCATAAAGGGGTACTGTTCCTTTTTATCCACGCCCAAGACAACCTCTTTATCCCCAAGGTGGATGCTGTGTTCCACCTCATAAGAGCCAATCATTCTTTTTTCCTCACTCATTCGGCTGCTCCTTTCTCTGCTTTTTTTCTCTCTGCTCGTCTAAAATCTTACGGATACAGACATCGCAGAAAATAATGTGACCGTCCTTATATCGGGGATAAGGGCAGGTCGTACAGTCATATTTCTTATCGCTCACGGTCATCGCCGTTTCTCTGCTTCGGGGCAGGGGGATTGTTGTAGGGCATACGGCTCTCGGTCTGGTAGCGTTCATTCAGCTTTTCCCGTGCCGCCGACAGCTCGTTACAGTAATGCCCCCAGAAATAATTGTCGCCGCCCTTGCAGTACCAACACACATAGGGGTTGGGGGCTTTGGGGTTATGCCCGATGACAAGCTCCGTACTCCCGATAGTACAGCCCTCTATAATTTCATAACCGCCGTTTATGCGTTTTTCTTCATCCATAATCTGACCTCCGTTTAATCGGTTTTTGCATACCTACGGTATGCCTTTTCGCCTGTCGCCCGTAGCTTCTGCACGGGGCGGCTTCCCGCCAGTTCTGGATATTTCGCCTGCAACTTGCGGCGTGTCCTGCTGACGCTCTCAAAGCTCGGCAAGCCGAGGTATTTATGCTGCGTCATTATCTCCGCAAGGGGCATCGCCCCCGCATCCTTCAGACAGACATTGCAGAGGGCAAGGTACAGCACCATATCGTCATTTCGGGCGTCCTCGTTCTTTTCCAGAATGGTTCGGACTTTCTTTTCAATGGTTTTCAGATTTCTCATTGCTTCCTCCATAAATGGAAAAGGGGCGGCACATCCGCCGCCCCCGTTCCTAAAGTTTCATGGGTTACTTATTCTTCCTATTTCGGATATTCAGCCATACCGCCGCACCCACAATGAACACGACAAGCACAATGGCGATGATAGTCTTAGCGTCCATCTCTTAATCCTCCTTTTTCTTTCTGCCCTTAAAGGCGATTACGCCAAGAACGCCCGCACCGAGGACACAAGCCGCCGCAAGCCCTCCCCAAAGGGCAGGGTTGAAGTCGTCGCCTGTTTTCGGGGTGTCACGCAGCTCGTTGTGCATGGTTACGGTCACAGTTTCGCCCGTCTTGACGGTCACTTTCTGGTCGGCAGGCAGAATATAGCCAGAAGATGCCTTATCGTTTAACTCGGACACGGTATATTCGCCAATACGCAAGCCCTCAACCATGATTTCGCCGTTCTTATCGGTGGTAAAGGTCTGGTCGTACCCGTTATTCCCGATAACACGGAAAGAGAAGCCCTCCACCTTGCCGTCAGAGGAAGTCTTGACGATTTTCAGAGAGCCTTTCTGTGCTTCATTTAAGAAGCCTTTTCCTGCTTCATTTTCCACTACATAGGTCTTGCCGTTTTCCTCAATGGATACGGGATAGACATTTTCATCAAGGACATATCCCTCTGGGGCTTTCGTTTCCTTTACGAAGTATTTTCCGTAAAGCAGCTCCTTCATCTGGTAAACGCCGACTTCAACCTCGGTCATCTTGCCAAGCAGCTCATCGTCCTTATCCAGTTCACCGTTACCGTTGGTATCGGCATAAACCTCAAACTCCGCACCTGTGAGCTTGTTGTCGGGATAGTCCTTATCCACCTTTGTCAGCCCAATGTTTCCACGGATACGGTAGTTGACGAGTTCAATCTCCACAACCTCGTCCACCTTGCCGACAGTCACGGCGATTTCTTCTTCGGAGAGTACAAAACCTTTCGGGCTTTCGATTTCACGGACAATCCATGTGCCATACGGTACTTTCTCAAAAGAAAAACTACCGTCCTCTGCGGATACGGTAGTCGCAATCGCTGTTTCCTTGGTAAATTCAGTTGTGCCAGTCTTAAAGATGCCGAGTGTCGCACCGCCCAGAGCGTTTCCGTCCTCATCGGATTTCTTACCGCTGACTGAGCCGTAGATGATTTCATTTTCAATGGCATTGCCGTCGTTAGCGGAGATGTGGACGGTTGCGGTGTCCTGTCCTGCGTATTCAAAGACAACAGGGTATTTGGTGTCGTCTAAGAGATAGGCGGAGTTTGTGCTGATTTCCTGCACATAGTAGCTGCCCATCGGCAGGTCGCTGATTGCTTTCCCGTGACCGCTTTCATCAAGGAAAATGACCTCAAGCAGACCGTCAGCGGGAATCATTGTTCCGTCTGCGGCTTTCAGTTCCTCGGCGGCATACAAGCCAAAGGTCACATCAAAGATTTCGCCGTTCTTTCCGATGCCGTAGGCTTCGTTGGTTTCAAGGCTCTTTACAAGGTCGATTTCCACACGCTGACGCTCATTGACAAATCCCGTTGCCGTTTCGGTCACTGCGATTTCCTGTCCTGCGTACACAAGCTCTACGGCGTGGACTTCCTCATTCAGCACCATGCCATACGGGGCTGTGGTTTCCTTGACCTCGTATTTGCCAAGATACAGCTCTTTGGATTTTGCCATGCCGTCTGCACCTGTGGTTACGGTATCAACGACCTCGCCCTTGGAAGCCCTGAGCGTACCGTCCAGAGTATAAATGTCCTCGGCAGCACGAATCTCATAGACAGCCCCCTCCAGACCGCTGACAGAGAAAATCGGCTGATACAAGCCCTTGTCGCCTGCCACGGTGGAGAACACCTCGCCAGACTTCTCCACGGTAATTGTGCCTTTCTGTGCCATATTGGAGCGTACCACTTCAATGAGCGTGATGCCGCTTTCCTCCTCGGAGTTCTCCTGCACCACATCAAAATAAACAGGCTCGGAGTCTAAGACATATCCATACGGGGCTTGCACTTCCACAAGGGAATAGCCCGTGCCGTATTCCAAGGTCTGGGGCGTGATAAGCTCGCCGTCTGCGGTGGTGTAAAAGGTGTCGATGGTCGTTACTTCGGGGTAGGTGAAAGTCATTGACACAAGGTTTCCGCTTGGGTCGTAAATCTGGAAGCCTGCACCTGCATACGGGATGGTGTTGCCTGTTTCCGCATCTTTCTTCACGATTTTGATATAGCTCTCAAAGTTTGCGTTGTTGATTAAATAGCGGTAGGTCTGACCGTCCTTATTGATGAACACATCAAAAGGCTTCATCAGCTCACGCCCCTCCCATCCAGAGGTCTGCTTCACGGTATAGATGCCGTAGGGCATATCCTTTGTCTGGGCGAAGCCGTTCTCATCGCAGGTGAGAATGTCACGCTCGGTTTCCTTTGCATTTCCATAGCTGCCTGCGGATTTGAGGAACACTTCAAATACCGCACCTTCTTCGGGCGTTTCAATCTGGGTTTCGCCGTTGTCGGTATGCTTGATGATGGCGATATTGCCCTTGATGACCTGCTCATTCACATCATTTTCAGCAGAGTTGTACTCGATAGTATAAAGCTCTGGCTCTGCACCTACATGGTGGATAGTGCTGTCAAGCAAATATCCCTCGGACGGGCTGATTTCACGGACGCTCCAATCGTCACCGCAGATATAATACTTTGTCGTAAACTGCCCGTTCTCGTCTGTGGTATAGGTGTCAATCAGTTCCTCGCCCTTATAGATGCCGTAAACCGCACCTGCCAAAGTGGCGTCGCCCTGCGGATTTCCTGTTTCCGCATCGGTCTTTGTGACAGTCACATTGAATTTCTTTAGAATGTTAGTAAAGCTGCGTTTTGTAACCTTTTTCCACTCAATCGGGGCGGTCTGGCTTTCGGGAACAACATAGCGGATAGCGGTATCCACTTCCTCAAGCACATACGGGGTGTTGCCGCTGATAAGGACATTCTCAAATTTAGCCAGCCCGTTCTTGTCGGTCACGGCATATTCATCCACGGGCAGACCACTGAGCGAAGTGCCGTAAAGGTGGAACTTCACGCCCTCCACCAGATTGTCCTCGGAAGTCTTTACCACCTCCAGACTGCCACGCTTCAAGGTGTTATTGAAATTAACCGTGGTCGTCTTGCCGCCGATGAGCGTAACCGTCTGGGTCTGCTGCGGCTCATAACGGTCAATGGGCTGCTCCGTGATGGTATAGGTGGCAGGGAATAAGCCCTCCACGGTGAGGTTGCCGTTGGCATCGGTCTTTACGGTCTTATCAAATCCGTCGCCTTTAATGTGGAAAGAGATGCCTGCCACAACGCCGTCCTCGGAAGTCTTTTTGAGGGCAATCGTACCTGTGGGCGTTTCCACATTGATATACGCCTTTACGCTGTCGGCATTTTCCACGCCTGTCACCAAGTCCTGCAAGTTCGGGTCGCCATAAGCGATGAGCCTTGCACTGTCGCTGACAGTCGGCACGCCGTTTCTGGTGGCGGTGATACGGACAGAGCCGCTTATCGCCTTTTTGGAGCTGACAGTCAGCTTGTTTCCGTCCTTTGATACGGATACATTGGCATCGGAGCTTGTAAAGGAATAATCCGACAATACGCCGTTCTTATCGGTCAGCGTGATGCTGTATTTCCCGTCCTTATAGGCAAGCTCCTTCGTGATGTCATTTTTACCGCCCGACAGAAAGCTCGGTATGGTGTTATGCCTGCTCATCAGCGAAACAATCTGGTCGTAAGCCGCCCTCGCCCCGCTGTTGGCATAGTTAGAGCCAAAATGCAGGCTGTAGACTGTCGTGCTTGTCTGGCGGTATGAGCCTGTGGCTTCACGGCATCCCGTGACAAACTCCCATACAAGGGTCTGGGTGGCAAGCCATTTTTCATCATCGCTGCCCGTGAGGTTGCTGCGGTTGCCCTGATAGCCGTAGAGCAGGGCAAGCCCGACAGCCTTTTTCTGGTTGGCGGATAAGGCGTTCCATGTGTCGGAAGATGCCTTTTTCAAGGTGTTTCCCGTTTTCAGCGGTACGCCAGGCTGGATACAGAACGCCGTTTCCCCGTCCACGGACATACGGTACTTGTAATTGCCCGTGCCGCCTGCGGTATAGCCGTTAATTGTGGCACTTGAATTGTACCTCATGGCGTTTCCGCTGCTGTCATAGGTGTGGGAGAAACTAATCGTGCCGATGTCGCCTGCGGCAAATGCCGTGGTCGCAGGGATAAGCGACAACGCCGTGACCGCAGCCATGCAAAGAGCCGCAGCCTTTTTGAATAATTTTGAAAACTTCATAGATACCTCCTGTTAGGTTGTTAAAAATTTTGCCTTGCTGACCGAAAAAAGCTGCCCCCATGGACAGCTTAAATACTTTCTTTTTTCGGTTAGTTACTGGCAGTATCAAGGGGGTGAGGTGTGGAGAGGGGGAAGCCGAAAAAAATATGGCTATCCCCCAACGGACAGACCCCGCCCTTGGTGTGTGGCTTACCTTTCGTGAGCCTTGTTCCGCTGCAAATGGCGGTTGTAAAACTCCAACGCCTTTACCACAAAATCGGCTTCCTGCCCTCTGGGTACAGACTTCGGTATGAGCTTGGTTATCCGTTCATCACGGAAAGCGGGTTTTTCTTTCTGGTTTGGCTTTTCTTCCTCCATGATGCTCTGGATAACCTCGTTTGTGAGCTTCCCGTCTTGGTTAAACTTTTTCATCTTGATAGCCTGTGCAAGCGACGGGGTAGCGTCGTTGTAGCTCATGGCTTCAAGCAGGGTGTATTGCTGTTCCTCGGTCAGATATGAGATTTCAACCGCAGGGCGGAAAGCAATCTGCCTGTCGTCAACCATTTGAAGGATTTCGGGTACAAGCTCGGTCAGACGGATATACCTCTGAATTTGATTACGACTTTCGCCTACTTTTTCGGCAAGTTCGGCGTCACTCCGTAACTTTGTCCCCATTGGGGACGAAGTTAAATCGCTTCTTTGTCCCTGCCTGTTCATTGCTTCAAGCCGCATCTTATAGGCAAAGGCTTTCTCGCTCGGTAAAATGGTCGTTCTTTGGAGATTGCTTTCCACCATGACAATAATTGCTTCGTCACGGGTCAGCTCCTTGACCTCGCATTTCAGCGTTTCAAGCCCCGCAAGCTCACAAGCCTTTTTACGCCTGTGACCGCTGATAAGCTCATACCGCCCGTCCTCTTTCAGACGGACAGTAGCAGGTGTCATTACGCCGCTTCGTTTGATGCTATCGACAAGCTGCTCCATGTCCTCGTCCATTAGAACCTTGAATGGGTGGTCGGGAAACTCGTCAATCTGGGAAATTGGAATATCCCGTATCTTGCTTAACTTTGCTTCCTCACGGCTTTCGTCCGTCTGGAAAAGGTCATCGTATGCGGTCAGCTCGATTTTTGTTTCTCTGCTTCTCGCCAAGCTCTGCCACCTCCTTTCCGAACTGCTCATAAGCTGCGGCTACTTTGCCGCCTTTGTCATAGGCAAAAATGCTCTTTCCCTCTGCGGTGGCTTCTACCGCACGGATGGAATGGGGTATCTGGGTATCAAACACCTTAATCCTCTGTCCGTAGGCACTTCTCACCGTGGCAGTGATTTCCTTTGAGATGTTCGTGCGGGGCATTACCATCGTCATAAGGATGCCGTCAATCCGCAAAGGTGGATTGATTTGCCGTTTGACTTTCGACACGGAGCGAAGCAACAGCTCTAAGCCTTTGGCAGAAAGGTAGTGGGGCTGCGTGGGGATAACCACGCTGTCAGCCGCCGCAAGGGCGTTGATGGTGAGCATACCCAAACTCGGCATACAGTCTATTAAGCAATAGTCGTAATTCTTTTTGACCTCGTTCACGCAGGTTTTCAGCACGCTTTCACGGCTTATGGCGTTAATCAGCCTTACTTCCAAGCCCGACAGCTCAATGTTGGACGGTAACAGGTCAACGCCCTCGCCGTGGTGCAGGATGCCTTGGGCGACATCAACAGATTTATCGTCTATAATGTCCTGCATGATGGTGGAGAGCGTGACGGGTAAATCGTCTGGTCTGTTGTAGCCGAGTGACATAGTTAGATTTGCCTGTGCATCGGCATCAATGAGCAAAACTTTCTTGCCCTGCTGTGCCAGACTTACGCCCAGATTGACCGCCGTGGTGGTCTTGCCGACACCGCCTTTCTGGTTCGTCAGAGCGATTACTTTGCAATTTGACATAGAATGCGTCCTCCTTTCGCATAGATTTAGCCGCTTTGTCAAGGCGGCTATGTAACTGTACCAGAGAACGCAAAAAAGCCGCTTACTCTTAAAAATCAATAAGAATAAGCGGCTTCGTGGTGATGTGCCTTAGACATATACAATTTTCATTCTCTTAACAGGAGCGTTGACAACCTTGAAAATGAGTTCGTCAACGGGGTCGGTATATCTGCCCTGTTGAATAAGCTGATTTTTCAATTCCACAAGGCTATGTAGCAATAGCTTTCTTTCCTCGCTGTCAAAATATAAGTGGGTTTTCTTTTCTCTCATAATCGTCACCATCCTTTCTTGGCTTCATTATATAGAGAAATGATAGACGGCTCAAATATGCAATTTGGCGAAAAAAATAAGCGTACCACTATTTCTAATGATACGCTCATAATTTCAGATGACCTCAAAATGCTTCAAAGCATCTTTAATTGCTTCAACTTTTTCTAGTGTTGGGTGTTTCCTCGGCTGTTTCAATTCCTCTACCGCATTGGGAGCATCATACATCGGCAATCCTAAATCCCGTTTTACCTCTGCAATGTATGCGGTATGTACTTTGAAGCCGTATTTCGCTTCTATGTACTCCTTAATCATCTTATAGGTCACTCGCTCTTTCGGCTTATACGCTGCGGCTCTCTTGGCGATATTGTCAAGCGGTACTTTACCCTCGCCCTCGCCAAACTCCACTTTTACATTGATTACGCTGTCGGGTTTTTTGTGGGAAAGCATTACAACCGTCTCCACATGAACGGTACGGGGGAAAAGGTCGGCGGCGGCGAGCCGTTTTGTCTCGTATCCGAGATCTTTAAGCCTAAAGCAGTCCCTTGCGAGAGTAGACGGGTCGCATGACACATAAACTATGCGTTCGGGCGACATTTTTACGATTTCCGCCAAAAGCATTTCGGAGCAGCCTTTGCGCGGCGGGTCAAGCAGCACCACATCGGGCTTTATTCCGCGTGACGACAGCTCCTGTGCCGCCTCTCCTGCGTCGGCACATATAAATTCGGCGTTTTCTATGCCGTTTTCGAGGGCGTTGCGCTTTGCGTCAAGCACAGCCTCCGGAACTATCTCCGCCCCTATTATCCTCTTTGCTTTTTTTGCCATGGAAAGACCTATTGTGCCCGTTCCGCAATACATATCGAGCACGGTCTCTTTGCCGCTGAGACAGGCATACTCTGCCGCCTTTTCATAAAGCTGCTGTGCCATATCGTGGTTTACCTGGTAGAACGACAGCGGCGACAATCTGACCTTAACTCCGCAAAGCACGTCATATATGCAGTCGTTTCCCCAAACAGTCACGCACTCTTTACCGAGAATTACATTGGTCCTGTCACGGTTGATATTTAAAACTATGCTCTTAACCGAGGGTATTTCGGTAAGCTTTTTAATCAGCTCGTTCTTGTGCGGCAAATCCTCACCGTTTATAACGGCGCATACCATAACCTCGCCCGTAGCTTCGGCAAGACGGAGATATATATGCCTTAAAAGCCCTGTATGCTTTTCGGAATCATAGACCGTTATACCGTTTTTAATTATAAATTTTCTGAAAATCTTAACTATATCCGCAAATATCGGCGGCTGTAATATGCAGTTTTCGCAATCTACCACGCGGTGCGAGCGCGGAGCGAAAAAGCCTATTTTAAGCTGCCTGTCAAACGATACGGGATACTGTGCCTTATTGCGATAACAGGTCGTTTTATTGTCGGACAGAAGCGTTTCCGCCTCTATATTGATATGGGCTATATGAGAAAACGCATCTTCGACGCGCTTTTTCTTATGCTCCTTTTCTTTTTCGTACGATATGTGCTGAAAAGCGCAGCCGCCGCATGACGGAAAATACAGGCAAGCAGGCATTATACGCGATTTTGCCGGCTTGAGCACCTTTTCGACGCGGGCGACGGCATACGTCTTTTTAACCTTAATTATATGCGCCGTTACCTTATCGCCTGCCGCTGCGCCCGAAACGAAAACAGCCATATTTTCATATCTTCCGACGCCGCTGCCCTCGCTCGTAAAGCTGTCTATATAGAGTTCTACATTCTGATTTTTACTGAGTGACATCACTTTTTCTCCGAATCGTTTTTATGTTTTTTTATCGCCCTTTTAAGGCAAATACAAAACAGCAGCAAAAGCACCGCGGCTATTGCCGCCGTAATTATAAATTCAAGTCTTTGCTGCGGCTCGTCGAATATATATTCGCCGGCAAACGGGTTTACCGCATCCCAAAATGTAAGTTTCATTTTCTAAAAGCACCGTTTCTTTTTTAGACATTGTAACACAAAAAAATGCAAATATAAAGCGTATTATATCGAAAACGGACGTATTCAAACAAATGTTTTATTATTTTCAACAAAAAATCACCATATACAAAAAAAGAGTAAAAAATAACTTTTAATTTACGCTGCTCGGTGGTATAATAACCATATTATATGCCTCGAGGTACGGCGAAGTGCGCCCGTTTTTGCCTCAGGCTTGCTTGATTTTAATTTTTTCTTTACATAAAAACTTTAGGGAGTGAACCGTCCTTTGGATAAATTCGTTATTACCGGCGGTCATAGGCTTAAGGGAGAGGTTACTGTCAGCGGCGCAAAAAACGCCGTTGTTGCCATCCTTCCGGCTACAATTTTAGCCGAAGATGTATGCCGCATAGAAAATATACCGAATATCAGCGACGTTACCGCAATGCTCAACATTTTGAGCAATATGGGTGCGTCAATTAAATTCATCAACAATTCCACTATTGAAATAGATACGCGTCACATAAATTCATTTGTAGTAGAGCACGAGCTTTCAAAACAGCTTCGCGCGTCATATTACCTTATAGGCGCACTTCTCGGCAGATTTAACAAGGCCAAGGTTGCAATGCCCGGCGGCTGCTATCTCGGAGTTCGCCCCATTGACCAGCATATAAAGGGCTTTGAGGCTCTCGGTGCCGAGGTGACCATGGAGGAAAACGCGATGGTCAACGCAAGAGCCGAGTCTCTTTTGGGCAACGCTGTTTACCTTGACGTTGTGTCGGTCGGCGCTACCATAAACGTGATGCTGGCAGCAGTAAAGGCAAAGGGTCTTACAATAATCGAAAACGCAGCGAAAGAGCCTCACATAGTAGACCTCGCAAACTTTCTTAACACCATGGGTGCCGACGTCAGAGGCGCAGGCACGGACGTTATTAAAATTCGCGGCGTAGAGCATCTGCACGGCTGCGAATATTCCATAATTCCCGACCAGATTGAAGCCGGAACCTATATGGTTGCGGCAGCCGCCACAATGGGTAACGTGCTTATAAAAAACGTTATTCCGAAGCATCTCGAGAGCATTTCGGCAAAGCTTATAGAATGCGGCGTCACCGTCACCGAATATGATGACTCCGTAAGAGTTTCATGCGACCGCAGACCGGGCAAGTGCAACATCAAAACTATGCCTCACCCGGGATTTCCGACCGATATGCAGCCGCAGTTCGCCGTGCTTTTATGCCTGGCTGACGGTACAAGCATTATTTCCGAGAGCGTTTGGGACAATCGTTTCCGCTATGCGGAGCAGCTCACAAGAATGGGTGCCAAAATACACGTCGACGGAAAAACGGCCATTATCGAGGGCGTTCCGTCGCTTAAGGGTGCACCTATAAGAGCGGACGACCTTCGCGCAGGCGCGGCTATGATGATAGCAGGCATGGTCGCTACGGGCGTTACAGAGATTGAAGAAATTTATCACATAGAGCGCGGATATGAAAATGTCGTTGAAAAATTCCGCTCGCTCGGCGCTGTTATTGAGAGAAAGACCTTCCCGGACGAAGATAAAAAATCTCATAAAAACGCCGGTTAATGTTATCCTAATATTAAGCCGCCGAGAGCGGCTTTTTGCTTTTATTCAGGGGTGTACCGATATGACTGACAATCAAAAACTCGCGGAGCTTTTGTTCCCCGAAATCACAAAAACACCGGAGGACTACGAAAAGCTCTATCCGGAAAGAAATTTGAAGGAGGGTGCGCGCGTCACGCGATTTGCACCGAGCCCCACGGGCTACCTTCACCTCGGCGGCTTTTTCGGCGCGCTGACGGACTATTTGACGGCAAAGGCCTCGGGCGGAATAGTGTATCTGAGAATTGAGGATACTGACAAAAAGAGAGAAATTGCCGACGGCGTTTCCGCCATCATAAACGGCTTTAAGTCGTTCGGCATTACATTTGACGAGGGCGTTACCGGCATAGACAGCGAAAAGGGCGACTACGGCCCTTACACGCAGAGCAAGCGTGAAGAGATTTATAAAACAGTAGCAAAAAGTCTTGTCTTAAAGGGACTTGCATACCCTTGCTTCTGCACGGCGGAGGAGCTTACGGCTCTTCGCGACAGACAGGAAAAGGACGGTGCTCTTATAAGAGGTTATTTCGGCAAATATGCAAAGTGCCGTAATTTAACCTACGAAGAAATCGAAAAGAACATAAAAGAGGGCAAGCCGTATGTGCTTCGTTTCCGTTCAAACGGCGATGAAAACAAAAGAATTGTCTTTGACGATATGATACGCGGCAAAATCGAAATGCCCGAAAACATTATAGATGAAGTGCTTTTAAAGAGCGACGGCATACCCACTTACCACTTTGCGCACGTTTGCGATGACCATTTTATGCGTACAACTCACGTTATAAGAGGCGAAGAGTGGATTTCCTCCGTCCCCAAACACATAGCTTTATTTAAGGCGTGCGGTTTTAAGGTTCCGAAATACGCGCACACTCCGCAGGTTATGAAAACGGACGAAACGGACGGCACGAAGCGCAAGCTCTCAAAGCGCAAGGACCCCGAGGCGTCGGTAAGCTATTTCGCGCAGAGCGGCTACCCGAAGGAAGCGCTCACCGAATACATTATGACTCTCTTAAATTCGAATTTTGAGGATTGGCGCAGAGCAAACAAGACGGCGGATATATTTTCTTTCCCGTTCAACCTTAAAAAGATGAGCGTCAGCGGTTGCCTTTTTGACCTTGCAAAATTAAATGATATAAGCAAAAACGTAATTTCCGTTATGACCGCAGACGAGGTGTATGAGAGAACCCTTGAATGGGCAAAGGAATACGACGACGAATATTATGCCGTTCTTTCGGAAAACGAAAGCAAAGCAAAGCTTATGATGGACCTTGACCGCGGAGGCAAAAAGCCGCGCAAGGATATAGCAAAGTGGAGTGAAGTCAAGAATTACTTCTCTTACTTTTATCCCATGTATTACAAAAAAGACTATACGCTGCCCGAAAACATCGCTCCCTCGGACGCCGAAAAAATTCTCACCGAGTATTTAAAGGTATACAATGAGGAGGACGAAAAAGACATCTGGTTCCAAAAGATAAAGGAGCTTTGCGAGCCCCTCGGCTTCACGCCTAATGTCAAGGAATACAAGCAAAATCCCGAAAAATACAAGGGTCACGTCGGCGATGTTTCCACGGTTATCAGAATAGCCGTAACGTCAAGGACAAACACGCCCGACCTTTGCGCGATTATGAAAATACTCGGCAAAGACGAAACAGAAAGCCGTATAGCGGACGCAATAAATTACTACAAGGAGGTAAAATAATGGACGAAGAAATAATGTCGTCGAATTTTATTCACGACTTTATCGACGAGGACTTAAAAGAAGGGGTTTACGACCACGTCCAGACACGTTTTCCTCCGGAGCCCAACGGTTATCTGCATATAGGCCACGCAAAGGCGATTTGCATAAACTTCGGTACGGCGCAGAAATACGGCGGAGTATGCAATTTGCGTCTCGACGACACAAATCCCCAGAAAGAGGACACCGAATACGTAGACGCCATAAAAGAGGATATAGAGTGGCTCGGCTTCAAATGGAACAAGTGCCTTTATGCGTCGAGCTATTTTGATTTTATCTATGAATGTGCGGTAAAGCTTATTAAGGACGGTAAGGCATATGTTGACGACCTCTCCGCAGACGAAATAAGAGAATACCGCGGAACCCTTACCGAGCCAGGTAAAAACAGTCCTTACCGCGACAGAACAACAGAGGAAAACCTCGACCTTTTCACGCGTATGACAAACGGCGAATTCCCGAACGGTGCAAGAGTTTTGCGTGCAAAAATCGATATGGCGTCGCCTAACATAAATATGCGCGACCCCGTTATTTACCGCATTGCGCACGTTCCGCATCATCAGACCGGCGACAAGTGGTGCGTATATCCCATGTATGATTTCGCACACCCGCTCTCCGACTACAAAGAGGGTGTAACACACTCGCTGTGCTCTCTAGAATTTGAAAATCACAGACCGCTTTACGATTGGTTCCTTCGTGAGCTCGGCTTTAAAAATGTGCCGAGGCAGATAGAATTTGCAAGACTCAATTTGAATTACTGTCTCACAAGCAAACGCAAATGTCTCGCGCTTGTAAACGAGCACATTGTTGACGGCTGGGACGACCCGAGAATGGCTACAATAAGCGGTATGAGACGCCGCGGATACCCGGCAAAGGCAATACGCACTTTCTGCGAAAAAATCGGTGTTTCAAAGGCTTATTCGGTAGTAAGTATGGATCTTCTCGAATCCTGCGTCCGTGACGAGCTTAACGAAAACGCTCCGAGAGCAATGGCTGTTCTCGACCCGCTCAAGGTAGTTATAGACAATTATCCCGAGGGTAAGACCGAAGAAATAGAAGTTGAGGTTCACCCTAATCACCCCGAAATGGGCACAAGAAAAGTTCTTTTCGGAAGAGAGCTTTTTGTTGAGCGCGAGGACTTTATGGCTGAGCCTGTTAAAAAGTATTTCAGGCTTTTCCCCGGCAACGAGGTAAGATTCAAGAGTGCATACTTTGTGAAATGCGTCGGCTTTGACTGTGACGAAAACGGCGAAGTCACCACGGTTCACTGCACTTACGACCCCGAGAGCCGCGGCGGAAATTCACCCGACGGCAGAAAGGTCAAGGGAACCATTCATTGGGTATCGGCAGAAGGCAGCTTTAAGGCTACCGTAAATATGTACGACAGGCTCTTTAACGTGCCGAACCCGTCCGACGAAAGCACCGGCAGCTTTAAGGACAACTTAAATCCCGACTCTTTAAAGGTGTTAACGGGATGCCTTATAGAGAGCGGCTTAAAGGACGTAAAACCGGGCGATGTTTTCCAGTTTATGCGCAAGGGCTACTTCTGTGTTGACAAAAATTCAACTTGTGATAATATTATATTCAACCTGACTGTTCCGCTGAATTCCTCGTGGGGCAAATAAAGGAGAGTTTAAATGGCAAAAACCAAGCAAAAAAATAAAAATCTCGGCACCGATATTCTGTACCGCATTATTATGGCGGCAATGGCGGTGTGTGTACCGATAGTCGCATATTTCGGGAATCTTGTTTACACCGTTATCGAGTCCGATATATATAAGCTTGTAGCCAAGCTAAAGGGTGACTCAAGCGACGACGGCACATCATATGATTATTGGAGCATAAAGCGTGTTGTCTCGCTCGTTCACGACGGCAGCGGCGACAAGGGCAGCCTCTCTTCTATATGGGACGCTCTGTCACCGGTACACGGCGCGCTGCTCGGCACATTGATATTCTTTGCGATAGCTCTTCTTTTGGCTGTTGTCATTTTCTTCTTTGCGCTTATAAGCAAGAAGAAAATCCCTCAGCTCATAATTTCTATCGTCGGGCTTGTATCCGTAATCGGAATGCTGATTTGCTTTAAATCTATTGCCGCCGCTATCGTTAACGGCACAATTACAATCGCGGATTTTCTCTCCGGTGTATCGGGCCTTTTCGGCTCTGCCGTAATAACGCAGATAATTCCGTACATAGCCAAATTCACCGTAGTTCAGGTGAGCTCCGGCTGGTTTATGCTGCTCTTCCTCTATATAGGAATGATCGTTTGGTCGGGCTCATATGTGCTTATAGAGTCGGGCGAAAAAAAGTAAAGCATCAAAAATAATCCGTAAACAAAAAACAGAGCGCGGTTTTTCAGCCTCTCAGCTTACAAAAAAACCGGGAGCTGTCGTCTCAGACGATTGCTCCCCTTTTCTTTTATATAGTAATTGCAAAAGCGTTCGTAAAATGTTAAAATATATTTTAATATTAAATTAAAAAAGGATTTTCATATATGAATAAATCATCAACCAAAAAAGCCGTATCGGTTATTATGTGTCTCGTGCTTGTGCTGCTCGGGGCTTGTCAAAAAAAGACCGACAACGACACAACCGCAACATATGATCCCGACGCACCCACTACGCAAAAATCGGGCAATAAAGAGAACACCTCGGACAGTAACACCGCTACGGTGACAATTCCCGAAGGATATACGCTCGTTAAAATTTCGTGGCTTATGGAGGATAACGGGGTTTGCTCTTCTGCGGATTTCATTTCCGCGGCACAAAGCTACGACCTTTCGAAATACGGGATTCTCGCAGACGTCAAAAATGCGCAGAACGTTTGCTTCCCTCTTGAGGGCTATCTTTTCCCCGCTACATATACATTCAAGAAAAACAGCGACCCGACAGCGGTAATAGACAAGCTCGTCGAGACGTTTCAGTCACGCTTTACCGACGATATGAAGGCAAAGGCTGCCTCTATGGGAAGGAGCGTTCACGAGGTTCTCACGGTAGCCTCCATAATCGAAAAAGAGGCGTACACTCCTGAGCAGAGGACGCTTATTTCCTCCGTTTTATACAACAGGCTCAACACAAAAAAAATGAAGCTGCAATGCGACGTAACGGTAAAATACTGCACCGGCGTTATAGAGCTTCAGTATCCCGATAAAATAGACGAATACAAGTATTACTATAACACATACCGTTGTCAGGGACTTCCTGCAGGCCCTATCTGTAATCCCGGCATGGAGTCGATTAACGCCGCGCTGCAGCCCGACAACACGGATTATCTATACTTTGTAATAAACACCGAGCCGCCCTATGATTCGGCATTCTCGGCGTCATACGATGAGCATATAGAGAACTGCACAAGAATGGGCTACACAGCAAAATAATACATTCACGAACAGGAGATAACAGATGAATATAGAAATAGCCGACAGACTCGTTAAGCTTCGCAAGGAGCATAATCTCTCACAGGAAGCACTTGCCTCAAAGCTCGGACTCAGCCGCCAGGCTGTTTCGAAATGGGAGCGCGCGGAGGCGTCGCCCGACACGGATAATTTAGTCGCTCTCGCGGAGCTTTACGGCGTACCGCTTGACGAAATTCTCAACGGTCCCAAAGCGCAGGAGGAGGATACGCCGAACAATGAGCCGACAAAGGCAGAGCTTAAGGAAAAGAAGCTTGCCGATATGTCCGAGAGGCAAAGGGTCGGCCGCAAAATGGTAAAATTCCCGTTTCCGATTTTAATTGCCGCAGCATATCTGCTTCTCGGCTTTATGAACGGAAACTGGCATCCCGGCTGGATAATACTGCTGCTTATACCTGTTTACTACTGCGTCGGCGGTGCTCTTTGCTGCCGAACCAAAAAGGCAATGCTTCTCACTATGCCGATACATCTTGTATTGGTCGCGGTGTACCTGCTCTTTGGCTTTACCGCGGGAATGTGGCATCCGCAATGGCTTATTTTCCTTATAATTCCGCTGTATTATTGGATCATCAGCGTGTTTTACAAAGAAAAGAAAAATAAATCATAATTTTAAGGGGCTAAAAAAGTGAATTTTAAATGCGGTAAAAAGAAAAATGCAATTATTATTATAATCGGTATCGTTACGGTTGCGATATGCATAACCGCCGCAGTGCTTGTATCGAGAGCAAAGAAAAAAGCGGCGGCAGCGCAATTTGTGCCCGAAACCGAGACTTACTCGGAGGAATCGGAAGAAACTCTCTTTGGGGAAGAAACCGTGTCGGAGACAGCAGCCGAAACAGCTCCGATTGTAAAACCCGTCGGCACAACAGCTCCGGTAGAGCGAGCCGCTCCGGCGATACCGAAAAAGCTGACGCAGCCGAAACCGAGCATAACGCCCACAAAGCTTTTAAACGTGCCGTTTATCGACCAGAGAAAAAAATATCCCACAGGCTGTGAAAGCATATCTGCGGTTATGGCGCTTCAATACCTCGGTATATCTATTTCTCCCGAAACCTTTATAGACAATTATCTCGACAAAGGACGCACACCGTACAGCGACGAAAGCGGAAATTTATTCGGAGACGATCCGCGCAAGGTGTTTTTGGGCGACCCTTACAGCAAAAACGGGTGGGGCTGTTGGGCACCGGTAATTGAGAACGCAGTCAATAAATTCATCGGCAAAAATTACACCGTAAAAACAATATACGGCAGCTCCATAGACGAGCTTTGCTCAAAATATATAGATAACGACATTCCGGTGCTTGTATGGGCTACGCAAAATATGGCTCCGGCAAGAAGATACAAGACTTGGTATATCACTGGTACATCCGACCAATTCACGTGGATAACTCCCATGCACTGTCTGCTTCTTGTGGGCTACGATGACAGCGGATACTACTTTAACGATTCGTTACAATGTAAAAATATGCGTTATGACAAGAGTAAGGTTATATCCGCATACAACGCGCTGAATTGTCAAGCGGTGGTAATTGCACCGAAATCGGCATCCGATGAACCGCCAAGCAGCACAAAGTCCGAAACAACAACATCGCCTGCAACAACAAAGCCGCAGAATACGACCGACCCGTCAGCCGCAACAAAGCCGGACGCAACGGACAGTCCCGGCACGACATCGGCCACAACCGCTGCGGAAAAAGATACCGCGTCTCCCTTAAAGAATAACGAGCACAATTAAACAAAAGCATAAAAAAGCGAGTGTATTATGGCCAAGCCAAAATACACTCGCTGATTTTTTTACTTTGAGTTATCGCTTATTCGGTAATCATAAGCTTCTTGACTATCTGAGTCATTCTGTCCTCGTCAAAGATAACGGGAACGGGATAGAGCGGATTTGCCTCTTTAAGAGCCCTTGATACGATAGTCGGAATATCTTCTTCCTTAATCTGGGTAAAGCCCTTCGGAATATTCATTCTCTCGTTCATGGCATAAACCTCGGCAATGAACTTCTTGGCCTTATCATCATCGCTTGTGCCTTCAATGCCGGCAAAGTTGGCAAGCTTTGAAAGCTGCGGATAGATGGCTGAGCCGTATTCCTCAAGCATAACCGGAAGAATAACGGCATTTGCAAGGCCGTGCGGAATACCGTACATACCGCCGAGATTATGAGCAACAGCGTGAACGTAGCCTACATAAGCTCTTGTGAAAGCCATACCGCCGTAGAACGAACCGAGAAGCATTTGCCCTCTTGCATTTATGTTTTTACCGTCCTTGTAAGCGGTCTCGAGGTTTGCAAATATAATTGCGACCGCCTTTTCTGCATAATCGCGTGTTGATTTTGTATTGCTCTTGCCTATATAAGCCTCAACCGCGTGGGTGAGCGCGTCCATACCCGTTGTGGAGGTGATATGCGGAGGAAGACCTACGGTAAGCTCCGGGTCAAGAACCGCAAACTTCGGACGAAGGCACGGGTCGTTTATGGCATATTTCTCATGAGTCTTGGTATTTGAAACAACAGCGGCAAGAGTGGTCTCTGAGCCTGTTCCGGCCGTTGTGGGCACTGCGAAGAACGGAGGAAGCTTGTGCATAACCTTGAGCTGACCGCGCATCTGCGGAATGGTCTTGTTAGGTCTTACTACTCTTGCACAGGCAGCCTTTGCACAATCCATCGGAGAACCGCCGCCGAAAGCTATCATAGCCTGGCAACCGTTTGCTACGAACTGAGCGCGAGCCTCTTCGATATTTTCAATCGAGGGGTTGGGCTGAACACCGTCATATACGGTATATGAAATGCCGTCCTCTTCGAGCTGTTTGAAAAGCCCGTCAAGAAGATGAAGGCTCATAAGGCCTTTATCGGTGACGATCATAACATTGTTGATACCTTTGTCTTTAATGACGCCGGGAAGCTTTTTGATAGCTCCGGGTCCTGTAAGCAGCTGCGGTTCAGACCAGTCGAGGAACATCATAAAGATTTTCATGACCTTCTGAAAAGCACGGTAATAAGCTACCTTCATTGCCCACATAGATAAACACCATCCCTTTTTGTAAATTATAAATTGAATTTATAGGTTAATTCTACCTTTTTTAAGCATTTTTTGCAATAGTATTTTCAAATATTTTCACAGCACTCTCGCTGTCCGCTTTTATTTGTGCCGAAAGAGACGAAAGGCCGTCAAACTTTTTTTCCGCCCGTAAAAATTCAAGCAAATGCACTTCGGTATCGGTACCGTACAAATCGCCCGAAAAGCCGAGTATGCAAGTCTCGCTGCGAACCGAGGGAGTACCTATTGTCGGACGCCGACCGAAATTTGTCACCGCCGGATAAGCCTTGCCGCCTATTTCTACGTACGAAGCGTAAACTCCGTGCTTCGGCTGCACAAATCCGTCGGGGAAAAACTGATTTATTGTAGGAAAGCCCAGAAGGTGGCCGCGTCTGTCGCCGGCAACCACGGTGAAGTCGTAGGAAAACGGTCTGCCGAGCATTTTCGCCGCCGTTTGCATATCACCGCTTCTTATCGCCTCTCTTATGCGCGTTGAGCTTATTTCTATGCCGTCAAACTCAACCATCGGTGCCACATAAAGCTCTATACCGTATTTTCGGCATAATCTGCGCAGCACCTCAACGTTTCCGGAGCCGTTGTCTCCGAAGGTGTAATTCTCACCGCAGGAGACTGCCCCTGCCGAAAATCTTCCGACAAGAATATCACGCACAAAGCTTTCGGGAGACAGGTGCATTATTTCCGAAAAATCTATTTCCAAAGCACCTACGTTCATTTCTCCGAGCAAGCTTTTGCGCAAACCGTCCGTCAGTATTTCGGGAGGAGCCTCGCCCTTGATGCACTTGAGCGGATGAACGGAAAACAACAGCACATACGGCATATATCCGCTCTTTTTAGAAAGCTCTATAACTTTTTGATGCCCCAAATGAAAACCATCGAAGGTTCCGAGGGCTATTGATTTTTTATATTCATTCACCTTGAAGCACCCTCTTTACCGCGAGACATCCCGTTTCGACGTTTTTTTCTCCTATTCCGAGAAACTCATTCTCCGGCGAAAAAACTCTGAAAAAGCCGTCGCCCTTCGGATTTCCTATGCGGTCGAGAAACAGCTCTCCGCCGTTTTTAAATCTGACCGCCTGCGCCGCAGTTACGTGTACTTCTTTGTACTGTGACAAAACTCTTGAAACCGGCATAACATAATTGCCGAGCTCGCCGTTTTCGCATATTTCACGCAGCTTCTCTATCGTAATGCAGTCGTCCGTAGAAAACCCGTTTGCCCTCGTCCTGCGAAGCGACTTGAGAACCGCACCGCAGCCGAGCTTTTTGCCGATATCGTCGGCAAGGCTTCTTATATATGTTCCTGCAGAACAGGTCACATCGAGAGAAAACTCATTATCCGAAAAATCGTATGCGCGAATTTCGGTTATATTTATCTTGCGCTTTTCGCGCTCAATCTCCTTGCCCTGCCTTGCTAAATCATAAAGACGAACTCCGTCCTTGCTCACGGCAGAATACATAGGCGGAGTTTGAAGCTGCTCGCCGTAAAAGGAGAGCGCCGCCTCCTTAGCTTCACACGGAGTAACGCTTACCGGGAAGCTGCCCGTTACGGTTCCGGTAATATCAAGCGTATCGGTTGTGACGCCGAGCAAAATTCTCGCTGTGTAGCTCTTTTCATGGTCCGGAATAAGCTCTATAAAGCGCGTCGCCCCCGAGAGGGCAACAGTTAACACGCCCGTTGCCATAGGGTCGAGCGTGCCTGTATGCCCGGCTTTTTTGGAGCCGGTTATTCTCTTTACCAAATTTGCCGCCGTAAACGACGTCATATTTTCAGGCTTGTCAATGCAGATAAATCCTGTCATGCTTTTTCAAGCTCCGTTTTGATTATTTCAAGAAGCTGCTTTTTGCCGTCGGCATAATCGGCCGAAAAATCACAGCCCGCCGCACGCGCGTGACCTCCGCCGCCCATCTTGGCGCAAATAGCCGAGGCATCTACGGGAGCGTAGGTTCTGAGTGATACCTTAAACGTGCCGTCAACCCGTTCTCTGAGCGTAACGCCTACCTTAACGCCCTCGATTTTACGTGGAAGAGAAGCTATGCCGTCACACTCGGTCTCGTTTGAGCCGCTCTGTTTAAACATATCCTTGGTGATTGTGATAACGGCGCATTTCCCGCCGAAGTACATTTCTATCGAATTTAAAACAAGCTCCTCAAGCCGCAAATAAGTTCTGGTCTTTGTCTCAAACATAACTCTGTTTATCTCGTCAAATCGTGCTCCGAGCGAAATGAGCTCCGCTGCCTTAACATGAGTTTCTGGAGTTACGTTTGAATACCTGAAGCAGCCTGTGTCCGTTGAGATTCCCGTATACAGACAGTCTGCCGTGCAAGCGTCCGGGTTTACTCCCAGGCACTTTATTACGTCGTAAACTATCTCGCACGCCGCCGCACTGTCTTTAAGACAGAGCATATCGGCATATCCCGTATTTGAAATATGATGGTCTATGCACAGCGGTATTTCGGGGTATTTTTCCGTAAGACGCGCGCCGAGCAGCTTTGAATCGGCAACATCAACCGCCAACACAAAATCGGGAGAAAAATCCATACTCTTTTGCGGATTGTAATTATCCTCAGACTCTCCCCACATATACGAATACTTCTTAGGTATGTCGTCGGAGCAATCAACCATAACCGTTTTGCCCATCCCGGAGAGAACGCGTCGGAGCGCAAAAGCACAACCGAGCGTGTCGCCGTCGGGACTGCGGTGCGTTAAAATCAGAATGTTGTCTTTACTTTTGAGAATTTCTGCCGCTTCGGCCTCATTTATCCTCTTCATCGTCTTTTTTCAGAGCCTCAATCTTTCTGAAAATTTCCATACCGTGCTCAACCGAATCATCTGCCGCAAATTTAAGCTCGGGGGCCTTTCTCAAACGAAGTCGTTTTCCGACCTCGTGCCGTATAAGCCCCGTTGCGCTCTCAAGCCCCTTTACAGCCTGCTTTGCGTCATCTATGCCGGAGAGTGAGCTTACAAAAACCTTTGCATAGCTCAAGTCCTGACTTACCTCAACCCTTACCACGGTGAGCATTTTATCTTTTACGCGCGGATCCTTGAGCTCGCGGATAAGCGCAACTATTTCGCGCTTAATATCCTCCGCGACTCTGTCTTTTCTGTATCCTGCCATAGCTTAATTCCTTTCATATAAAAGGAATCAGTCCTTGTATTCCTCCATAACGAATGCCTCGAGGATGTCTCCCTCTTTAATGTCGTTGAATTTCTCAAGACCGATTCCGCATTCGTAGCCGGACTGAACCTCTTTTACGTCGTCCTTAAAGCGCTTTAAGGATGCGATGCTGTCCTCCGAAACAACTATGCCGTCGCGGACAACACGAATTTGTGAATTTCTTGTAATTTTGCCGTCAAGAACGTAGCTGCCGGCTATCATACCGGCGGAGGAGAGCTTAAATACGTTTCTTACCTCTGCCTTGCCGAGCGTTACCTCACGGTACTTCGGTGCGAGCATGCCCTTAATTGCGTCGCTTATCTCTTCTATGCAGTCATAGATTATTCTGTACATTCTCATATCTACGCCGTCGCGCTCCGCTATTGACTCGGCTACGGAGTCGGGGCGGACGTTAAAGCCTACTATAATCGCATTTGAAGCCGCGGCAAGCATAACGTCGGATTCGCTTACGGCACCGACGCCGCCGTGTATAACTTTTACCTTGACCTCATCGTTCGAGAGCTTTTCAAGGCTCTGTCTTACAGCCTCTACGGAGCCCTGAACATCTGCCTTAACAATGATGTTAAGCTCCTTAAGCTCACCCTCGTTTATGGATGAGAAGAGATTATCAAGAGTTACCTTCTGGAACTGCTTGAACTGCTCCTCCTTTTGCTCGTGCTTTCTCTGCTCAACAAGCTCACGTGCAAGCTTTTCGTCGGAAACGGCGTCAAATTTGTCACCGCCGGTCGGAACCTCATCAAGACCCATAACCTCTACGGGTACGGACGGGCCTGCCTCTTCAAGCTTTTTGCCGCGCTCGTTTGTCATAACTCTGACTCTGCCCACGGTCGTTCCGGCAACTACGATGTCGCCCGTCCTCAACGTACCGTTTTGTACAAGGAGCGTCGCAACGGGGCCTCTGCCCTTATCAAGCTTAGCCTCTATTACAATACCCTTTGCGGCACGGTTCGGATTTGCTTTAAGCTCAAGCATTTCCGCAACGAGAAGTATCGACTCGAGAAGCTTGTCGATGCCCATATGAGTCTTAGCCGAAACGGGAACACATATTACATCGCCGCCCCATTCCTCGGGAACCAGGTCATACTCGGTGAGCTGCTGAAGAACTCTGTCCGGTGACGCGTCCGGCTTATCCATTTTGTTTATAGCTACAATTACGCTGACTCCCGCGGCCTTCGCGTGGTTTATGGCCTCTATTGTCTGCGGCATTATACCGTCGTCGGCGGCAACTACAAGCACGGCAATATCCGTAGCCATAGCACCTCTTGCTCTCATAGACGTAAATGCTGCATGACCGGGAGTGTCAAGGAAGGTTATCATCTGACCGTTAAGGTTTACTCTGTAAGCACCTATGTGCTGAGTTATGCCGCCTGCCTCGGTCTCTGTTACGGAGGTATTTCTTATGGCGTCGAGAAGCGAGGTTTTGCCGTGGTCAACGTGACCCATAACAACTACTACGGGATCTCTCGGCTCAAGATTTTCCTCTGTATCCTCGGTATCGTCGATAATTCTCTCTTCAATCGTTACTACGACCTCTTTTTCGACCTTTGCACCGAGCTCGGAAGCTGCTATCGCCGCCGTATCGTAGTCGATAACATCATTTACGGTAGCCATAATGCCGAGAGCCATAAGCTTTTTAATTACCTCGGCAGCTGTCATCTTAAGCTTAAGAGCGAGGTCGCCTACGGTGATTTCATCGGGAATGGTTATCTTAATGTGTCTCTTGGCGCGCTCCGCCGCTATTCTCTTCAGTCTCTCCGCCTCAGTCTCACGCTTATGGCTTCTTACACCCTGCTGCCTTCTGTACTGCTGAGACTTCTGCTTGAGCTTCTGCTTATGGACGGTGTTGTCGCCGTTGTTGCGGTTGTTTACCGGAGCGATGTTCTCATAACGCTCGTTGTACTTGTCAAGGTCAACTGAGTTGCCTCTTGTATCAACGTGGCGCATTTCGCCCTTGGTGCGCGACTGCATCGGCTTTGAAGGATCTTTTTCCTTCTTTTCCTTTTTGCTCTTAAACGGAGCCGAATTGTCTGTTTTTGCATTTTGCTTCGTTTTGCCCGCATCCGCCTTGGAAGCCGTCTTCTTTGGCTCGGCTGCGGATTTTTGCGGCTTTTCCTTAACATCTTCCGCCGATTTCTGCCTTGCAAAATAGCTGTCAAGGCTCTTCGGCGCATTCTGCTTTGAGAGCAAATCAAAAACCAAATCAAGTTCTTTCTCTTCGAGCGCGGTCTGATATTTTTTCTCGCCGTCAAAGTATTTTGAGACAAGCTCTATTAAATCCTTGCTCTGAATATCAAAATCTTTAGCTGCTTCATGTATCTTATATTTTTTTGTCATATATTACTTTCCCTCCCGGATCAATTCTGTTATTTTACGTGCGAAGCCGCCGTCGTTGACCGTTAATACCGCGGTCATCTTGGCGCCGAGGCACCTGCCTAAATCGTTCATTGTACAGCCAAGGGTTAATGCCGGAGTTTTGCCGCCGGTCTTTTCGCAAAGGGAGATAAATTCGTCCTTGAGTCTTTCGGACGAATCGGAGGCCAGAATGCACACTGAGGCTCTGCCTTCTTTTACGGAGGACAGTGCCGCGTCATGACCGAGGCTCAAAGCCGAAGCCCGCCTTGCTATACCGAGCAGCCCTAATGCCCTGTCATTCATTTTCCGAAAGCTCCTTTTCCATCTCGTCGTAAACATCGTCGGGTACCGTCACCGAGAACGCGCGGTCTATCCGCTTTGCTTTGCGCGCCGCCTTAAGGCACTGTGCGCTTTTGCATATATACGCTCCCCTGCCCGCCTTTTTGCCGGTGAGGTCAAGCGAGACCTCGCCCTCGGCGCTTCTGACCACTCTCACAAGCTCCTGCTTAGGCTTTTGGCAGCCGCATCCGAGACATTTTCTCAGAGGTATTTTTTTCTGCTTCATTTTATTCTCCCTTAAACATCAAAAGACTCAGCCTTCGTAAAATCCGCTTTCGGGTTTTATATCTATCTTCCAGCCGGTAAGGCGCGCCGCGAGACGTGCGTTCTGACCCTTGTTGCCTATTGCGAGCGAGAGCTGATTGTCCGGTACGGTAACTACGCAGGATTTAACCTCCGAATCGGGTATCTCTACGCTAAGTACGTTTGCGGGAGCGAGAGCAGCCGCAACAAACTGCTTGGGGTCTTCGCTGTAATTGACTATGTCTATCTTTTCGCCGCCGAGCAGCTCTACTATCTTGTTGACTCTCGAACCTCTCGGACCTATGCAGGCTCCGATGGCGTCAACGTTTTCATCCTTGCTGCTGACCGCCATTTTTGTTCTGGCACCGGCTTCACGTGAAATTGCGTTGATGGTTACGGTGCCGTCGTAAATCTCGGGAACCTCTGTCTCAAACAGACGTTTTACAAGACCCTGATGCGTGCGTGAAATCATAGCCTTCGGGCCTTTTTCCGTATCTCTGACGTCAACTATAAATACCTTTATAAGCTCACCGACGGTAAGCTCCTCGCCGGGAACCTGCTCACCCTTCGGAAGTATTGCCTCTGCCTTTCCGATTTCAAGAGTGGCATTTCCGGTAATCGGGTCTACACTGAGAACCTTAGCGGTGACAAGCTCCTGCTGCTTTGACTGGAACTCCATCATTATCTGACCCTTTTCGGCGTCGCGTATACCCTGACGGATAACGTGCTTCGCGGTCTGAGCCGCTATTCTGCCGAAGTCCTTTGTGTCGAGCATTATCTCGATAATGTCGCCTGCCTCGGCGCCGGGCTTATACTGCTGAGCATCGGCTACGGTTATGTCGGTATCCTCGTCGTCGATTTCGTCAACCACGTTTTTGCGAACAAATACGTTCATTTCATAATTTTCGGGATCAATCTCGCACGAAACTACGTCCTTGCCGTTATAATCCTTGCGGAGCGCAACGATTATGGCGTTCTGTATCTTCTCATAGAGATACTCGGCAGGAATTCCTTTTTCTTTTTCAAGCATCTGCACAGCTTCAAAAAATTCCTTATTCATTTTAATAACCATTCCTTTCAAGGTAGTGCCGTGTTTTTTCGTCACGGCGATTATTGTCTTTTACATATCAAAGTCGTCAAGCTTTACAAACGAAGCTTCCTTCTTTTCAAAGGACATTCCGCCGCCCTCATCAAATTCAACCGTGATAAGACCCGCATCGTAATCCTTTAATGTGCATTTGTAAACTCTCTTACCGTTTACGGGGCGTATGAATTTAACTATCACGCGGCTGCCGAGATATCTCGTAAAATGAAAATCCCTTGTAAGCTCGCGCTCAATGCCGGGCGAAGAGACCTGAAGAGAATAGCTTCGGTCTATTGGGTCAGCCTCGTCAAGCGGCTCGTCTAAAGCGTGGCTCATATTTACGCAGTCTTCAATTCCTATGCCGCCGTCCTGTTTATCTATGAATATGCGAAGATACCACTCTGCACCCTCTTTTTGGAAGCGGACGTCCCACAAAATGAGCCCGAGTTCCTCGGCGAGCGGCTGTGCGATATTCCAGACCGTTCCGACGGTACCGGTCAATTTTTCTGCCATTCGATATATCCTTTCATAAAAAAAGTCTTAACAAAACTAAGAGAGCGGGTCGCCCCACTCTCAATCATACGAATATTCTTACTGTGTTATAATACCATATATATATACGGTTTGCAAGCTTTTTTTCAAAGGTCGTCGGAATCCTGCTCCGGCCTTTTGTCGCTGTCCGCGGGATTTCCCGTATAGCTGCCCAAAACATCGGAGTTTGTGGTATCGTTATAGCCGTTCCAAATCTCCGCCATCTCCGTGCCGAGTTCGCTCAGCTTATTAACGGCTTTTCTTGAAGGCTTCTTTTCGTCTTTGCTTTTTTTGCTCAAATTTATCACCCTTTCTTTATGTGATAACATTATTATGCCGAAAAAAGAACAGGATATTTATGTATCTTTTTTATTATTTTCAGGTTGACTTTTAATTTTTTAGTTGCTATAATACAAGAGTATATAAGGGGGTCATTCCCTAACAAAAAAATGAAAGGGTTTGTTTAAGTTATGAAAAAGACGATTTCTGTTATTGTCGCTATTGCCATGATGCTTATGGTAAGCATCCCCGCATTCGCAGGCAATTTCGATGACAACGCCGATCTCACCGCTCAGCAGAAGGTTTTTGCCGAAGTGATTTTCGACGGTCTCAACGCAGGCAACAACACCGCTGATACTCTTGCAAATTATGTAGGCAGCAATCTTGATTACAAGGCTGACGTTACTTCTCCCGCAACCATCACCGATGATGTCAGCGAGGCATTTGACGCAGCAAACAAAAAGCTCACCGTTCCCTTTACCGATGAAGCTCTTATCAATTCCATGAAGCTGAGAACCTCAGCAACCATTACCGGCCGCTATCAGGCTGCTAACGGCGAAGGTTCATCAAACATCGGCCCTGGCGGCAGCGGCAGCAACGTGCTCGATAAGCTTTTCCCCGATTTCTCAAACGGCGATTTCAGCGACCTCTTCAAGGGCTTCTCTGATTCGTTCTCTCAGATAGGCGGAGCTATTTCGGGTCTTCTCAGCGGCCTCGGCATCGGCGGCGGCTCGGGCAACAACACCGAGACCACCACAAAGAAGGCATCTACCACAAAGTCAAGCTCTTCAAAATCTTCGACCGCTTCTATCCCGAAGACCGGTGACGTTGCGATATATGCAGTTGCAGGTGTTGCGGTAGCAGCAGGTCTCGCGCTTGTGCTCACCAAAAAGAACAAGGATTCCGACGAGAAATAAGCCGAAGCTTAAAATGTAACTTTTTTTAAAACCTCAATCTCGCAAAAGAGATTGAGGTTTTTTTGTTGCGCTTTTACATACGTTTGTCGTCAGTAAAAGCTCGATTAGAGAGGACAAAAAAGCGGGACCGCGAATTAACGCGGCCCCGCTCAAAAGCCTTAGGCTAAAAGGAAGTTCAGTCAACGATAACGCCTGTTGCGTCGCGTCCTGCCATTACGGCATTTGACTCATCGGTATCAATGTGCATTGCAAGCTTGAACTTCGGGCTTACTCTTACAACAACATCACCGAATACAAGCGAGCGCTCGGGTGAATCGATTTTAACCGATACAACCTGCTTATCTTTTACGCCGTAATTCTCAGCGTCCTCGGGAGTCATATGTATGTGTCTCTTGGCCACGATAACGCCCTCTTTGAGCTCAACTTCGCCCTTGGGGCCTACCAATTTGCAAGCACCGCTGCCTGCAATGTCACCCGATTCACGAACGGGAGCTGCAACGCCTATTGAGCGCGCGTCGCTTGCGGAAAGCTCAACCTGATCGGCAGGTCTTGTGGGGCCCAATATTGAAACAGCCGGGAAGCTGTTTTTAGGTCCTATAACCTGGACTCTCTCTTCACAGGCGAACTGACCCGGCTGTGAGAGATCCTTCTTCTTTGTAAGCTGATAGCCCTTACCGAAGAGTATTTCAAGCGTTTCTTCTGTAACGTGAACGTGTCTTGCGGAGGTTTCCACCATTACGGTTTTTTCCATTTTAATTTACCCCTTTATTTAAGATTTGATTATTTGCTCATTTCGGCTCTTGCAGCCTTGATGTTTGCAACAAATTTCTTACCGGTTTCGGTTATCTGTTTATAGTCGCCTGTCTTAGCTCCTGCTGTGAGCGATGAACCTGCACCTACTGCCACTGCGCCCGCTTTTATCCATTCGCCTACATTGTCGGCGTTAACACCGCCCGTGGGCATCATTTTGGCATAGGGAATAGGTCCGCGAATGTCCTTTATGATTTTCGGTCCGAAAAGGTCGGCAGGAAATACCTTTAGTATATCCGCTCCGTTTTCCATGGCAAGCAAGCCCTCGCGTACCGACATAATTCCCGGCATCATCGGAACTCTGTAACGGTTGCACAGATGAAGCGTGTCAAGGTCAAGAGCGGGGCTTACTATATACTGAGCACCCGACAGCATTGCTATACGAGCGGTTGTTGCATCGAGCACCGTGCCTGCGCCGAGGATTATCTCGTCCGGTGTGTAGCGCTTTGCAAGTTCCTCTATGACCTCGTCTGCGTGTGGAACGGTAAACGTCAGCTCTATGGCTGCAACTCCGCCCTCGATGCAAGCATCGGTAATACGAATCGCTTTGTCCGTGCTCTCGGCGCGGACTACCGCAACTATACCGCAGTCCTGAATTTTTGTAAGTATTTGTTCTTTATCCATTAGTAACATCTCCGGATATATTTATTTTAAAATTTAGTCTTGCTCCTTACGCATAGCCTTAATATTAACTCGAAAAGCCAAGGGCACTCAGTTCGGTCGCCGAAAAGTCCTGATATGCGTAGGATTATACCACTTGATTTCAGAGGGAAAAGATTTCGTATATTACGGCTTTTTGACGCCCCGAAGCATATTTTTGATATGCGAGTTCGGTCGCCGAAAAGTCGTAAGATGCGTAAGATTTTACCTCTGAACGCGTGCACCCGCGCCTGATACGATATTCTCTACTTCCTTGAGCGACGCCATAGATGTGTCGCCGGGTGTGGTCATTGCGAGAGCACCGTGGGCTATGCCGTAATTTACGGCTTTGTCAGGGTCGCCGGTGGTCATAAGGCCGTAGATAAGGCCGGAGGCAAAGCTGTCTCCGCCGCCGACGCGGTCCATAATTTCAAGCGACGGAAGAGACATTCCCTTATGAACGCTGCCGTCGGCATAGAGCATTGCGGACCAGTCGTTTATTGTTGCGGTTTTCACTGTGCGCAAGGTGGTGCCGATAGCCTTGAAATTGGGGTACACCTTAACGACTTCGGAAAGCATTTTGCAGTAGCCGTCGATATTGAGCTTTTTAAGATTTGCGTCATTGCCCTCTACTTCAAAGCCGAGGCAAGCGGTGAAATCCTCCTCATTGCCTATCATAACGTCTACATATTTTGCTATCTTCTTATTTACTTCCTGCGCCTTTTCCTTGCCGCCGATGTCTTTCCAGAGGGACGGACGGTAATTGAGGTCATAGGAAACGATTGTTCCGTATTTTTTGGCTGTTTTAACAGCCTCTATAACAACCTCTGCGGTAGTTTCGGAAAGTGCAGCAAAAATTCCGCCGGTGTGAAACCAACGAACGCCGAGCTCACCGAAAATGTGCTCCCAGTCAATATCACCGGGCTTTAATTTCGAAACAGCGGTATTTCCGCGGTCGGAAACTCCGAGAGCACCTCTTATGCCGAAGCCACGCTCCGTAAAGTTAAGACCGTTGCGAACAGTTCTTCCTATACCGTCATACGGGACCCATTTTATAAGTGAAGTGTCAACTCCGCCCTCTAACATGAAGTCCTCTACGAGCCTGCCGACCTCATTGTCGGCAAGAGCCGTAACAGCCGCGGTACGCATACCGAAGCAACGTCTGAGTCCTCTTGCGACATTGTATTCGCCGCCGCCCTCCCATGCTCTGAAAGAACGCGCGGTTTTGATTCTGCCTTCGCCGGGATCAAGTCTCAGCATTATTTCGCCGAGCGAAATCATATCATATTTGCAGGAAGCTGCATCTTTTACATTAAGATTCATAATATTCTCCCATAAACGGAGCTTAAACTCCGGAATAAGCGTTAAATCCACCGTCAACCGGAATTGTAGTACCGGTTATAAAGCCCGAATAATCCTCATCACAGAGGAACAGAAGCGTGCCGTCAAGCTCGCTCGGCTCGCCGAAGCGCTTCATCGGAGTTGCAGCGAGAATTTTGCCGGTACGTGCTGTGGGCGTGCCGTCCTCGTTCCAAAGAAGTGCTTTATTTTGATTGGTCGAGAAGAAGCCCGGCGCAATGGCATTAACTCTGATACCTACATCGGCAAAATGAACAGCCATAAACTGCGTGAAGTTTGAAACAGCCGCCTTTGCAGCCGAATATGCCGGTATCTTCGTTAGCGGACGATAGGCATTCATAGAAGAAATCATAACTATGCAGGTGTTTTCTTTCTGAGCCATATCGCGCGCAAATACCTGAGTCGGAATAAGCGTTCCGAGGAAATTGAGGTTAAACACAAACGAAATTCCCTGTGGGTCAAGATCAAAAAATGTCTTGATGTTCTCGTCGTGCTGAGTCAAATCTATCTTTTCGAGAGTTTCTTTGGTCGTGGTACCCTTTGGGTTGTTACCGCCCGCTCCGTTGAGGAGAATGTCGCAGGTGCCGAGCTTTTCGTTTACAACCTCGCGCGCCTTCTGCATACTCTCGGGGTCAAGCACATTGCAGCCTACGGCAATTGCCGTTCCGCCGTCTGCGGTTATCTCATCTACAACCTTTTGAGCCGCCGCTTCGTTTAAATCAAGCACGGCTACCTTTACGCCCTGCTTTGCGAGCACCTTTGAAAAGTCTCCGCAGAGAACTCCGCCGCCGCCCGTTACTACCGCAACTCTGCCATTTAAATTTTCGTGTTTCATAAAGTCCAGTCCTTTCGGTTCGTACTTTTAATTACTTTTTTGATTTCTCTACGGCTTCCCATAATCCGTTAAGGTATGCGGCGCCGAGTGCTCTGTCGTAAAGACCGTAGCCGGGTCTTGCGACTTCGCCCCAAATCATTCTGCCGTGGTCGGGACGCACATATCCGTCAAATCCGACATCCTGAAGAGCCTTTACAATCTCGTACATATCAAGTGATCCCTCACTCGACTTATGAGCCGTCTCGTTGAAATGTCTGTCCGAAACCTTGATGTTGCGAAGGTGAGCGAAATAAATCCTGTCGCCGAATTCGCGTATCATAGCAGGCAAATCATTGTCTTTGTTTGCACCGAGAGAGCCCGTGCAGAAGGTGATTCCGTTATATTTTGACGGAACAATGTCAAAAAGTCTGCGATATGACTCACGCCCGGTTATAATACGCGGCAGGCCGAATATTCCCCATGGCGGATCGTCCGGATGTATAGCCATTTTGACGTCGCACTCTTCGCACACGGGCATAAGTCTGTTAAGAAAATATTCAAGGTTGTTCCAAAGGTCCTCGGAAGTCACATTTTTATATTTTTCAAACAGTTCCTTTATTTCACCCATACGTTCCGTTTCCCAGCCGGGCATCGCATAGCCGTTTGAATTATTATCTATCTCGCGGAACATATCCTCGGGGGATTTGCCCTCTATCTGTGCGCCGTCATAAGAAAGGCACGTGGCGCCGTCGCCCATATTCATGGCAAGGTCGGTTCTTGTCCAGTCGAAAACAGGCATAAAGTTATAGCAAATAACCTTAACTCCGACCTTTGCGAGATTTCGTATGCTCTCAATATAATTATCTATATATTTATCTCTTGACGGAAGACCTATCTTTATATTCTCGTGAACATTTACGCTCTCTATACATTCCATGGTAAAGCCTGCGGCAGCTATTTCGTCACGCATTGCGGTAACGTCCTCAAGGGGCCACACTTCTCCTGCCGGCAGATAGTGAAGAGCCGGTACTATACCTGTTACACCGGGAATTTGTTTTATCTGCTCAAGGGTTACGGTATCCTTATCCTTACCGAACCATCGAAAGGTCATCTGCATAAATATGCCTCCTTTTTGCTTTTTTATATTTTATCACTATCACATCGATATATCAATGAATTTAAGCGAAAACAAGACGTCGAAAAGAAAAAAATATCGCTCAAAAACATAAAGAGCCGCAAGAATAAAGCTCTTGCAGCTCTTGTGTTAAAGCGAATCAGTTCTCTCAATAAAATATTTTTCGTACCAGAGAATGAACGAATAAACAGACCATATCTTTTTCATATTGTGCGCCGTGCCTGCCTTGTGCTCATTCAAAAGTTTCATTATATAGTCGCGGTTAAAGAATTTTGCCGCAACCTCGCCCTCGAATTTTTCCTTGACCATATTGTAATACTCGTCACGGCGAAGCCAATCGTTGAGAGGCGTTAAAAATCCGGTTTTTCTCATAGCGGCAGTCTGCGGAGGAAGCTCCTTTGCGGCTGCGCCTCTGAGAGCTAACTTTGTCGTCTCTTTATTGACGCGGTATTTTGACGGTATTTGAAGTGCTATTTTAAGCATTTCCCTGTCAAGGAACGGAACGCGAAGCTCAAGCGAATTTGCCATACTCATTCTGTCGGCTTTTACGAGTATATCTTGAACCAGCCATGTGCGAATATCGGCATACTGCATTTTTGTAACGTCGTCCTCGTTTTTGACCTCGTCGAAGAACGGCTTTGTGTAAACGGCGGGATCCTTTGACGGAATGTGCTTTGCGAGCACCTTATCGACATCCTCGTGGTTATACACGTAGTTGTTGCGGATATAACGTTCCTCAATCGGGTATCTGCCGCGGGTCAAAAACCTCTTGCCGTGGAACGAGGGCATTTTTTCGGCGATACCGCCGAGCATATTGCGAAGGCCCTGCGGCAAGCGCATATATTTTGCGAAATCAAGCGGCTCTCGGTAATAATGATAGCCGCCGAAAAGCTCATCGGCACCCTCGCCCGACAAAACGACCTTTACCTGCTGCGAAGCGAGATTTGCGAGGAAATACAGTGCTATCGCAGAGGGGTTCGGGAGCGGTTCGTCCATATAATACTGAACCATGGGAGTAATGTTAAAATACTCCTCGGCGGTTATTTTTTTGGAAAAATTCTTGACGTTTTCGTGCTTTGCAAATTCCTGTGCATGGGATAGCTCCGAATATTTTTCCTCAGCGTAGCCTACGGAAAAGGTTTTAACATCGTTGCGCTTTGCCATTTCATGAACGACATAGCTTGAATCCACGCCGCTTGAAAGGAAACAGCCTACTTCAACGTCTGAAATACCGTGCGCCACAGTCGAGCCCTTGAATGTCTCGTCAATAAGGTCTTCCCAATATTCAATGGACTTTGTATCGTCAATCGAATATTCTGGAGTGAAATATCTTTTGGTTTCAAATTTGCCGTCCGAGAAAGTGAAATAACTGCCGGGCTCCATCTTATATACGTTTTTGAACATAGTCTCGGTAGTCGGGATATATTCAAAACAGAGATAATCAGGAAGTCTCTCCTCGTTGAGCTCTTTCTCAAACAGCGGATTTGACAAAAACGACTTTATCTCGGAACCGAAAAGGAAGTTTCCGTTTTTGAGATAATAGAAAAACGGCTTTATGCCGAATATGTCACGCGCGCCGAAGAGCTTTTTCTCGGTGCTGTCCCAAATTACAAATGCAAACATTCCGCGCAGCTTGTTTAAAAGCTCACAGCCGTATTCCTCATAGCCGTGAAGCAAAACCTCGGAATCGGTCTTTGTGCGAAAAACGTGACCTTTTTTTATAAGCTCTTCTCTTATGGGCTGATAATTGTAAATCTCGCCATTGAATACGAGAACCTTTGTGCCGTCCTCGTTAAGTATCGGCTGGCTGCCGCCGTCAAGGTCTATTATACTCAGGCGACGGAATCCGAGCGAAACGGACGAATCCACATAATAATCATCCTGATCGGGACCGCGATGACGTATGCGATCCGCCATATCCTTTATAATTTTTTCGTTCACAGACTTATCCGGTGTGTCGTTGACATACCCTACAAAACCACACATATATTGTTCCTTCCGTTATTCCTTGATTTTCTTACCGCAAAGATCTATGCTTCTGCGCGCAAGAACCTCCATGGAGTCTATAATTTTGCTGTCTTTTTTTGAAAGATTGAAGTCCTTGTCAATTATCGAAAGCTCGGTGCAGCCAAGTATAACGGCGTCGCACCCCTTCTTTTTCATATCGCCGATAATTCTCATAAACTCAAATATATCGACCTTTTCGCCCGCCTTAACCTCACCGTAAATGATGTTCATAAGCGACCTTTTGTCCTCTTCGTCGGGGAATTTACAATCAATCGAATACCTGTCGGCAACACGCTCGTAAGATCCCGACTTGATGGTTCCCTCGGTTGCCAAAACTCCGAGTGTTTTAAGCCCGGGGACTGTCTTAATTGCGTATTTTACAGTCTCCTCTATAATGTTGATTATCGGAATATCTACGTTTTTCTGTATCTCGTCATAAAAATAATGCGCCGTGTTACAAGGGATAACTATATAATCGCACCCTGCAGCCTGAAGCTTTTTTGCGTCGGCAATCATAACGGGAAGCGGATTCGGCTTTGAGTGGTCGAGTATATAGTCAGTTCTGTCAGGTATTGCTCCGTGGTTTAAAATAACCATGGATATATGCTCCTGATCGGTCTTGGCGTCAGTCATTTTAACGACAAGATCCGCAAAATATATGGTAGCGAGCGGCCCTACACCGCCCAGAACACCGAGAGTTTTTTCTTCCATTTTTTGAGGTGTCCTTTCTTTTTACTCTGTTTGTGAGCTTAGTTGTTTTTCTGCTAAATGCAAATTACCGCAATTTTCGCTGTCGCCGAGAACACATTTTACAAGGGTACTCGAGAGAACGATAAACGCGTGCAGGGTGTGCGTTATCTTTAGAAACCTTTGCTTAAATATTTCTGAGAATGCGTGCAGCCGTGCATTTTTGACGCCCCGAAGTGTACGAAGGTACTCGAGAGGACGGCAAAAAAGTGCGGGGCTTATGTCTTATTTTCAGAAACCTTAATTCCAAATATTTCTGAGAATGCGTGCAGCCGTGCGTTTTTAGCGTTCCGAAATGTACAAGGGTACTCGAGAGAACGATAAAAGCGTGCGGGGTGCGTATTATCAGAAATATTTACGGAATTTACGGAACTGATTGATATAAGCCGCTCTCGCGTAAAAATTGTGCTTGAGGTTGCGGTCGGCGGAGTAGAACAGAGGCTCGGAAACCTTGCCCTCGGACCAGAGCTTTAAAGCGAGAGATTTGAAATCGCTGTCGGGAACGTATTTTTTAATTACGCCTTTCGGGACAACCGTATAGAGATTTATATTGTCGGCTACGGTGTAATCGTCAAGCTTGTTATAAATATAGTCGTCAACAATCCATTTGACGGTATTAAAGCCGCTGCCCGTAACATAGAAATTGCTTCTGCCGAGACGGACGTTTATTTCAAAGAATTTAAACTTACCGTCACGCTCATCGTATTTTATATCGAAGTTTGCAAAGCCCGTGTAGCCGATATGCTCAAGGAACTTTGTTGCGGCGGCCACTATTTCGGGATTCACCTCGTTGACTATGGCAACGGGGTTGCCTATCGCCGTGGGCGTGTGATCCTCAAGCAGTGTTCTGCCGAGAGATGCGAAACGAACCTTGTGGTTTTGGTCACAATAGCAGGTTAAAACGCGCATATAGGTATCGTCGCCGGGTATACAATCCTGTATGAGGAATTTATAGTCATAGCTTGATTTTTCAAGCTTTGCGAGCATATCGCGAAGCTCCTCTTCATTGTTGAAGCGGAACACCTTTTTCTTACCGTCGAATTTGGCATAATGATACATAGCCGAGTTTGCGGGCTTTGCTATAACGGGATAATCAAAGTCAAACTTCAGGTCGTTTTCCTTGCCGCACTCATAGACATATGTCTTGGGATAATTAAGGCCGAGCTCTTCAAAAATCTCATAGAATTTGTCTTTGAGAACTATTTTATTTAAGAGGTCAACGTCTATATACGGGATGATATAGTACGGAGACAGCTCTTTTTTGCTCTCTATGAGTGCTCTGACGTACCAGTCTCCGCACCCTAGCACAATAAGCTTCTTTTTGCCCTCAAATTCCTTGCCGACTTCGATAAGATGCTTAACTAACACATCCTTGTTTTCAAGACCGGGGAATATTCTGTTTTCTATAATATCGGAATTAGCTATGTAACCGCCCTCCGACATACTTAATACAAGTGATTTGATACCGTATTCCTCGTGAAAGCTCCTCGCGAGGGAATAAGCGGTTATATCGGCTCCGAGTATTACCGGTAAAAATTCCTTTTCCTGGAACTGCATAGAAAAACCTTCTTTTCCATAATATATACTCTGTTATTATAAGATATAACCAAATCTATGTCAACAAAAAAGGACGTTTAAAAAGACCTAATCGCCGATTACGCGGACGTTTCGGAGCAAGCGAAATTTTCAACGTTTTCAGCCGAAATCGAGCGAGGCGTAAAACTGCCCGATTTTTTACGCCCCACCCGATATTACAATTAACCGAGGTACTGTTTCATTTTTTGTATGCTGTTTTCCTCAAGCTTAATCAAATTCTCACCGAGTTTTCGGCAATCCTCAGGGGTATCGCCGTATTCCTTTAGGGTTCGCGACATATCTATAACGCCCATCATACTGCCCTGCATCATCATTTCGGCGATTTTATCGGGGCTTTTGTCAAATGCCGTATTCATCTGTATACCCGACCAAACTCCGAACTGCGCTAGCGGTCCCTTTTCCTTAGGCAATTTGTTTTCCTTTGCGAGCAGATTTACAGCCTCGCCCGACAAATCGGTATAATCCCTGTGCTCGCTCTGAAGCTCCGACAAAAGGCTCGGGTCCTCAACCTTTTCGGTTATCATTGAAATGGATTCGCAGCACATCTCGGCATTTTCGTATACCTTATTTAAAAATTCTTCGGTTCTGCTTTTTTCCTTCAAGTGTATCTTCCTTCCTTTTTTGCCGAAAAAACGGATTTTTTTATTATTATCCCAAAGCAACAGGGCTTTATACTGTTTACATTTTAAGGTTTTTAAACTATAATATGTATTAAACAGCAGTAAGAAAGGTTAAGGTGATTTTCATGGGCAAGCTTAACAAATTCACAGCGTTTATGGGAAATAAATTCCAGCCGGTATTCGGCAAGATAGTATATAGAAATATGCGGAGGAAACCGATAGTTCCGAAAGAGCTTAAAAGGCTCTCGGACTTAGCACCGCTCGATAAGGACAAGGTTCAGCTCGTGGCGCACCGCGGACTTTCGGGAGCATATCCCGAAAACACCGCTCCGTCGTTTGAGGCGGCAGGCAAGCATGGCGGATATTTCGGCCTTGAATGCGACACGCACATGACAAGAGACGGCGTTTGGGTAATTATGCATGACCCGGACGTTTCGACCATATACAGCGGCACGGGCGACGTTAAAGAGCTTTCATTTGACGAAATTGAAAGAATGCACGTCGCAAGAGGCTCCAATGCCGATAAATTCCCCGGGCTCAAAGCTTGCACGCTTCAGGAATACATCGACATCTGCAAAAAGTATAATTGCCACCCGATAATCGAAATCAAGGATCCGCGTAAGGACAAAATGCAGGATTTCTACAATGTGCTTCTCAAAAACGATCTGCTTAAGGACGCCGTTATAATTTCGTTTATACTCGACGACCTTAAAGAGCTGCACGATATAGACCCGACGCTTAATATGTGGTATCTCGTAAACTATCTCGACAACAAAAACATTAAAGATGCGAGAGACGCAGGCTGCAGCGGTATGGACTTCTCGGCGGAATTTAACGCCTGCCGTCCGGAGTGGATACGCAAGGTTCATGACAACGGTCTTAAAACCGCCTGCTGGACGGTTGACAACCGAGAAATGCTCGCCTCAATGATAGACGCCGGCGTAGAGTACATCACGACAAATTCCATTCTTCCGGAATAACAGACACAAAAGCAAGGAGACTTTATGGCAAGATTTTGTCCGCTTTTTTCCGGAAGCTCCGGCAACTCAATATACATAGGCAATAACGACGGCGGAATACTCGTAGACACGGGAATGAGCGCAAAAAAAATCGGCGAAGCACTCTTTAACATAGGCGTCGCCCCGGAGAGTTTAAACGCCGTTTTTGTCACACACGAACACTCCGACCATATAAAGGGCTTGCGCGTATTCGCTTCAAAATATCACATAAAGGTATACGGAACAAATGGTACGCTCTCGGCACTTGACGATATGGGCATATTAAACGGCAAATTTGAGACGGAGGAGGTCTCGTTTTCCGGTAACGAAGCAGGACCTCTTTTTGTGACCCCGTTTCACACCTCGCATGACGCGAGAGAAAGCTGCGGATACAAAATAGACTGCAGCGATGGCAGAAAAATCTCCATAGCCACCGACCTCGGCGAAATGACCGAAGAGGTTTTTTCGGCAGTAAGCGGCTCAGACCTTGTTATGCTTGAGTCAAATCACGACGTTATGATGCTCGAAAACGGCCCTTACCCGTATTCTCTGAAAAAGAGAATTCTCGGCAAAAAAGGGCACCTTTCCAACGACGCGTGTGCAAGCACCGCCGAAAGGCTCGTAAGCGGCGGTACCACGAGGATTTATCTCGGCCACTTAAGCCGTGAGAACAATATGCCGGCTCTCGCATATCAAACCACGTGCTCGGCACTTACCATGGCGGGAGCAAAAGAGAACAGCGACTATATACTCAAGGTTGCAAAGCCCGTCTGCGACGAGAAAGCGATGATATTATGATAAGCGTTACCGTTATAGCACTCGGCAAGCTCAAGGAAAGCTATATGCGCGATTTTTGCGCAGAGTACGAAAAACGGCTCAAGGCGTTTTGCAAAATAAACATAACAGAGCTAAGTCCCGTACGTCTTTCACAAAATCCGAGCGAGGGTGAAATAAAAAAGGCTCTCGACAGCGAGGCTGCGCTTATAAAATCCAAAATACCGTCCGGTGCTTATGTATTTTCGATGTGCATTGAAGGCAGGCAGATGTCAAGCGTTGACTTTTCCGAAAAAATATCCGCCACTGCGCTGTCCGGTAAAAGCAATATAGCCTTTATTATCGGCAGCTCATTCGGACTCAGTGACGAAATCAAAAAAATGTCGGATTTTAAATTTTCAATGTCGGAAATGACCTTTCCGCATCAGCTCGCGCGTTGTATGCTCCTTGAGCAGATATACAGAGCATTCGAAATATCTTCCGGCGGAAAATACCATAAATAAAAAATTCAAAAGGATTGGGTGATTATTATGTTTTGTACAAATTGCGGTGCGGCTTTACCGAACGGTGCGGATATATGCCCGAATTGCAACCGACCCGTCAGCCGGTCAAGCTTCGCACAAGGAGAAGCCCCTGTATCAAATGTGAATTATAACGGGCAAAACGCTCCGTACAAACCGGAGAGCTGTAATCAGAATTACAACAGCCCCTCGGGAAACACAAACGGCTTTTACAGCTCTCAACAAAACAATCCCGTAAACAACACATATAATGCTCCGGTAAACGGAGCCGCTTATCAGCAAAACCGACCGGAGCAATACAATCAGTACAGTCAAAATGGCGGAGCCTATAATCCGCAGACATATCGTAATCCCAACGAAAAGGCAAACGTGGGGCTGTGCGTTGCATCGGTGTTTTTCCCGATTGTCGGTCTTATACTTTTTTTGGTGCAGAAAAACGATACTCCGCGCGCCGCAAAATCATATCTTCTTTGTGCCGCAATAAGCTTCGGCGTGCAGGTGCTTTTAAGTATAATTGTTATGGTGATTATGTGGACAGCGGTATGGGCGGCTGTGCCGTACATCGACGACAGCTTTTCTTATGACTACGACTATGACTATGACACTGCAACAAATCTGTTTACGGCATTGATTTCGCCCGTAAGACTCTTCTTTATGAAATGATATAATTTATACGAATTACAAAGCACCGCCCGGCCAAAGACCGAGCGGTGCTGTTTATTTTATTATATTATGCCGCCGAGCTTATCAGCCCTCGGTCGGCTCAAGTATACCGTAGCCGCCGTCAGCACGCTTATAAACCACATTTACGTCGTCCGTGTCGGCATTGCGGAACATATAAAACTCGTGTCCGAGCATATTCATCTGGAGTATAGCCTCCTCGGACGATTGCGGCTTTAAAATCACAGCCTTCGTTCTGACTATATCATACTCCTCCTCGGCGGAGTCGTCAGCCGAATTAAACGCCTCGTCAAAGGATACATCGCGTATACGCTTTGCAAGTCTTGTCTTGTTTTTCCTTATCTGACGAATGAGTGAATCGACACATTTATCAAGCGCGTCCTCAAGGTCCTGTGAGCGCTCCTGACTTCTGAATATAAAACCGCCCTTTGAGAGCGTTATCTCAACAATTTTAATGTTTTTTTCCACCGTAGCGGTAACCTTGGCATCAGCTTCGGGTCCGAAAAACTTTTCGACCTTTTTGAGCTTTAATTCCGCCCTTTCTTTGAAGGATTCTCTCGGTGTGCATTTTCTGCCGATAATGGTAATGTTCATTAAGACATCCCCTTATTTATATATTCAAAGGCCGAGGCCCTTGTTGCGACAATACGCTGAATTTCTTTAGCTTGATTTGATTATAGCATATATTTACAGTAAAATAAAGACATTTTTTAAATTTTTGTTAATTTTAAATAAGCGGTGATTGTAAAAAAGCGGTGCCCACTTTAGGGCGCCGCTCATATCTTTAATCAAATTGTCTTTTCGGCGTGTCGCGTTACGTGGCAGCCTATATTCACGGCTGCAGGAAGCCCGGCTATGTGCGTCGGTGCCGCCTCAATATTTACGGCAAGAGCCGTGGTTTTGCCGCCGAAGCCCTGAGGGCCTATATTCGTCGCGTTTATGCGGCGCAAAAGCTCCTGCTCCATCTCGCGGTAAACAGGGATTTTGTTTCTCTCGCTTACGGGGCGGCAAAGTGCCTTTTTTGCGAGATACGCGCAGTATTCAAAATCTCCGCCGAAGCCTACGCCTATCACCATAGGAGGGCAAGGATTCCCACCTGCAAGCTTCACCGTTTCAAGCACAAAGTCCATAAGATCGTCCTTTGAGGCGGAGGGCGTAAACATTTTAAGCCTGCTCATATTTTCGCTGCCGAAGCCCTTCGGAGCGACGGTAAGCTTTATTTTGTCACCCGGGACTATTCTTGTGTGAATTACGGCAGGCGTATTGTCGTTTGTATTAACTCTGTCGAGCGGATCGCGCACTATTGACTTGCGCAAGAGCCCGTTTGTGTAGCCTCTTGAAACACCCTCGTTTACGGCATTTTCAAAATCACCGCCGACAATATGCACGTCCTGACCCACATCGCAAAAAATTACCGCCATACCGGTATCCTGACAAATAGGCAAATTAAGTTCCTTTGCCGCGTCGAGGTTTTCAAGTAAGGTGCCCATTATCTTTTTTGGCAGCTCATCGGTCTCGGATTTTTCGGCACAGGATATGCAGCCGCACAAATCGTCCGGTAAAATTTTATTGGCTTTTATGCAAAGCTCCTCTATGGCTTTGATTATTTCGCCGACATCTATTTCTCTCATATTTAGCTCCATAAAAACAGGCAGACAAATACTTGCCTGCCGTACATTTTATTTTCTTCTTGAATACGAGCCGCGTTTTCCGTCCGTGGCACGCTTAAGGTCTGTCATTTTTTCGTCGCTGACCTTTTTGAATCTGTCCATCATATCTTCAAAAGACATAGGACCGTCCTTCTTTTCGGACGGCTGACCCTTCCAAACATTGGGAGTGCTGTTTCTGTGCCCCTTATTTTGGCGGAAAGAACGTTCACCCTGCGGCTGCTGCTGCGCCGGCAATGCTTTTTTAATGGAAAGGCTTATTTTGCCCTCCGGCGTAATATCAATTACCTTTACCTTGACCGTTTGATTTTCTTTCAGATGCTCGTGAATATCACTTACATAAGACTGCGAAACCTCCGAGATGTGAACCATACCCGTAAGATTGCCCGGCAGGCTTATAAAAGCTCCGAAATTTGTGAGTCCGGTAACCTTGCCTTCAAGTATTTCCCCTACTTCGACCATAAAAGAATTTTATCCTCCCCGTGAGCCAACCTCTCAGTTGCCCGGTGTAATATCATAGTATACCTTTTCATCAGGCATAACGTATCCGAGTTTTTCGCGTGCAACACGTTCGATATAATCTTCCTGACTGCCGCCGTCAGCTACCTTTTGCAAGCGTTCGTTTTCGGCGAGCTGCTGCTCATACTGGGCAGAAACCTGCTCCGCCGTTTTTTCCCTCTCCTTAATTTTGAGCTGCGTGTCAATAAGACTTATTGTAAAATACCCGACCGCAAGCACCAAAAGCAAGGTAAGTATGAAGCTGTGCTTGGCTTTACCTTTTTTCTTCTTTGCTTTTACCGCTCTTTTTTCGGCAGCCATTTTGCTTCACTTCCTTCCGCATTTTCGGATAATTGCGCTTATTATTTAATTGATTATACAACAAAGAGCCGCATAGTTTCAAGTGGATTTTTGATTTTTTTGCCGCTTTTACCGCTTTTTTTCGACTTTTTTGTGATATTTTTCCAAAAACTCGCTTTAAAAACCCAAATAGCTTTAAAAACGGAGCTGCAATGGCCTTAAAAATTTTAATAAAAAAGCCTTTAACGGCTTTTGTAACGCGCTCGGAAAATCGCACCGCAAACACGCCGAACGTAATGTAATATATAAAAAAACCGAGCATCTCTCCGAAAACCACATACGCCATAACCATACCGTTTGTTATAACGAGCGAAAATATAAATGTCACAAGGCCGGCAAAAGCCGAATACAATATGTCAAATATCAGCACCGTGCGTTTTCCGCCGCCGAAAATAAGGCGTATCGTTCTGACAACGTCATACAATACGCCTATACAAAATCCAAAGCCGAGCGACAGCAAAAAATTTGTCGTCTGCCGCGGCATACCGACTATGTAATCCATCAGCGGAACACCCTGCTCCAAAATCCGCCCTCCTGCGTCGGCTTGCTGTCGGAGTATGAGAGAGAGCTGATGTTTCCCTCTATCATAATTTCCCCGACCTCAAGACTCAAGCGGTTTATATGAAGACCCTCGCCCTTCACCGTAAGCTCGCCCATATCGGTAAAGACTATTACGGTCTGTTCGTCAAAGCTGTCCACATCGGAAATTCCCGAAACCGTAAGTGTGTGCCTATCCTCCATAATGACATTATGCGGAGCTTTTATGCCCTCGGCGGCACCTACCGCAGCTTTACTGCCGTTCATAACACAACCTCCTTTACTTTGTACAAGTATATGCCGCAGGTCGTGTTTTTATGTGCGTTACGTACAGCGGACAAGAAACGCAGCGACTTATATAATCCGCGCAAAAAAACATCGCCCCGAAAAACGGAGCGATGAAAAAATCACTTAATAAGCGACATTAAAAGCCGCGGATTTCGCGTAGTGATGTTATCGGGAGCAAGGCTCAAAACATACAGCATAAGCGGTTTTTTATCCACAGTCCAAACCGATACCGAAAGCCCTTGTTCGTGCATAACCTCAACCAAGGCCTTTGACAAATATGTGTATTTGCAGTTTATACCCACGGCTCCGGCGTGCTTTATTTCATCTGCCGTCCGACGTAAATACTCCTTATCGCGAAGCCTCAGTACATTTAGCTTCATATTGAGATAATACGGTATTTCCGGCGCGTATTTTTTAACCTTTGCCGCGTTATCTTTCTCAACTCCCGTAAAGAAGCATCTGCCTATAAGCCCTGCTTTTTTTACGATACTTTGTATTTGGTCAAGATTTTCAAATACCTTTAAATCAAGATTTTGCAAAACCGTGCTCGAATTTGACGCTATGTAATGCTGCGCCTCGGCAAAGAGCAATCCGCCGTCTCCTGCCGATTCGGCGTGCATAAAGACCGGCGTTCCGTCAGTCCTGAGCGTTAAGTCATTCTCTATTACGGGGACGTCCAAAAAAATCGCCCTTTGTATAGACTCTATGGAATTGTCGGGGCTACCGTCGCAGCCTGTGTGAGCGGTGACTGTAAAGCCATGCGGCAAGGAAAGCTTTTGCTCTTTAAGCTTTTGATATTTTGCTCCCAATGCAGCCGCTCCGAAAGCGGAGAACACGGCGGCAAATCTAAGAAAAAACCTGAATTTCATTTAATCACCTTATTTTTGCGGAAGCACCGCATTCCAATCCTCGGGTGGCGCGTCATACATTGATGACAAAACCGCGTCAAGTATTCCTTTTATTTTACCGTCCTTGTCAAACGGCCTTACAAGCTTTTTTATTCTGCCCATAAAGGCATCCATTGCCCCGTACTCGGGTGTCCCCGGATAAAACGGCTCGTCACCGTGATAAAGATTTATCATTATCTGCAAAACAAGGTTCTTTAGGACTATTCCGCGCACTCTGTCGTCTATTTTGCCGGATACTCCGAGATATTTAGCCGCCGCTCCGACGGTACGATTGTTTAAAAGCGTACCGATTATCTTCAGCGGCACCTTTAATTTGTAAACCGTCTCTGCCGTCATACTGAAGCTCGGTGCCAAGTCCGCCAGATGGTCTATGTCATAAGCCGTTGATGATATTATATCATTCAGGAAAAACGTAAAGTGATTTTTCAGATAATCATTGACCGAAAGGCCGTTGCGGTCAAAATCAAAATCATCTATCTGCTCTGTCCTCACATCAATCTTTTCGCCGTCTATTGTTACCTTTCTTATCGCCGTGGGATAGCCTACAAGCGACGAGGTGTTTACGTCATAGAAAACGTTGCCCTTTTCGGTACGCTTTACGGCGATATTCTGCATATGAGTGTGCCCCGTGAACACGAGATTCACTCCCGAATCGGCAAGACGCGTAGTAATTTCGTCATAGTCTGCAAGCATATCCCTTTTCGAGAATAAAGGATAAATCGGATTCGGCGGCAGGCACGGATGGTGATTCATAACAAAAATGTAGTCGCCGTTCTTCTTCGCCTCTTCTATCTGCGAGAACATCCACTCGATTTGACTTTCGGTATAGCCGTGACGTTCGGGTGTCCCGTCGTCATTCATACAGAGAAGCCTAAATCCTTTTTTGAGCTTTACGCAGTAGGAAAACGACTCCTTGTGCTCGGAAACGGCTCTGTCCCAGCCGAAATCCGCATACAGCTCGCGAAGCTTCGGACGCGGCGTAGGCGTTGCGGGTAAAAGCTCGTCGCCCTCACACCGCAGGGGTTCCATTTCCGAACTTATAAAGTCATGTGTAGCCGTTATAAGATACACCTGTTTCCCGGCGTCACGGAGCCTTTGCAGCTTGGGCAGCAAATCGAGATGACTTTCCATAGCACCCGTGCTTGTAAGATCACCGGCTATCAAAACTATGTCAATGTCCTTGTCTGCAATGAGCTTTGAAAATGCGGCATCAATAATCGCCCCTGTCTCGGCAAGGCATTTTTGTTCCTTGTTGTTCCACTTTTCATATGCCTTGCCGCTTGTTCCGAGCGACGGAGCATAGTGATGAAGGTCGGTAATAAGGTAAAACTTCAATGGATCAGCCATAAATATCATCTCCGTTCAAAAATAATACCCCCCGAGAGAAGCACGGAGGGCATATAAAGTCTTTTTTTATTTTGCGAGAGCAGCAACCTCAAGCATATATGTACCTATCTGGCCGCCGAATTCGGGAGCACCGTCCATGATAAGATGACCCGTCTTTACCGCCTCAAGCATATCATCTGTGCCGAGGAGTATTCCGAGCGCACTGTCAAGGTTGTCAAAGCGCAAGGTGAAGAACGGCATAGCACGCTTATAATCGCCTCTGCCTGCTCTTGACTTGCCGGCTTTAATGCGAAGATATGCGGAAACCGACGGATAACCGTCAACCGCCCATGCATAAACACGGTCGGGGCTCTTGCTGGTCCAATCGTGAATATCCTCGTGACCCATCTTGTTGAGCTGGCTTATACCGCTTGACAAAAGATAGAAGAAGCACTTAACCATAAGCTCTTTTGTTGCCTCGTCCTTCGGAGCCTCGGTTGCGCCGAGAAGCGACGACATTTTAAGTAGCGTCATTAAGAATGCCTTGAACGCACCAAAGTGTGTTACGACGCCTTTCATCTTAGGCAGAGTCGCAGGTGACATCTTACCCTTAAAGAATGCGTTCATAGCCTCAACGCTCTTAAATTCAAGCTCAACGTGAGGATTGGGGTCTACCTTGTTTAAATGAACAAGCCACTCATCACTGTTTACGACAAAGTGCATGCCGACCTTGCCGCCCGGAGCATCCGGGTCCTTAGCGCTTACCTGAATAATCGCATGAACGTGCGCAAACTGCTTTTTAAGCGAGGGTACATCGTTCGCAATTACCTTAACAAGCGGTAAAGCTGCATTAAAGAATATTTTATTTGAATATAATTCTTCTTTTGTATGCAAATTTTTCACTCTCCTTTTTTGAGGATTTTATTTGCTCGAAAGCGCGAAAAATCACAACGAATTTTCCGCCGAAGCGGTACGCCGAAACCGAAGAAGCACCGGCATACCGTTAATAATTTAAGCGATGTATTAAACAATCTCCGATCGTTTAACAGACTTTGGAGAAAACGGATTAAAGCTCCGCTGCCGCGTACTGTGTACTGTGGTACGCAATGGAAAAATTAATTCGTTTTATCAAAGAATACCTTGCAAAATTTATTTTGTTTGATAGGCTTTAGAGAAAACGGATTAAAGTTCCGCTGCCACGTACTGTGGCACGAAAGAGATCGGTTAATTCGTTTTATCAAAGAATACCTTGCTAAATTTATTTTGTTTGATAGGCTTTAGAGAAAACGGATTAAAGTTTGACCGCCGCGTACTACGGTACGCAAGGAAAAAATTAATTCGTTTTATCAAAGAATATCAGACAAAATCAGACCTCATCGTCCCAGTTGTCGTCTAACTCAAAGTCCTTATGCATAAGCTCACGAACCGCCTCGATTATGCCGTTGGCGTCGATGCCGACCATGGACATAATGTCCTCGTGGAGACCGATGGGAGCGAACTTGTCGGGGTGACCGAGCTTCTTGAAGGCGCAGCCCTTACCGGATTCAACAACAACCTCGGCAACGGCAGAACCGAGACCGCCGATTATGTTGTGGTCCTCAACCGTGATTATACGGCGAGTATCCTGAACAGCCTTTAAGATAGCCTCTTTATCGATGGGCTTAATGGTGTGCATATTGAGCACGCGAACCTTAAGTCCGTCTGCACTCTCGAGGAATTTGGCAGCCTCACGAGCCTGGAATACACAGGAGCCGCAGGCTATTACGGTAATGTCGGTGCCGGGATGAACCTCAACAGCCTTACCTACTTCAAAGCCGTAATCCTCATTATCATAAAGAACACGGTCAAAGCCGCGGTTAATTCTGATGTAATACGGGCCGAAGTTTTCATAAGCGGCGCGAACCGCATTTGCCGTCTCATAACCGTCTGCCGGGCAGATAACGGTGAGATTGGGCATAGCTCTTGTAACCGCAAGGTCAACAATAGCGTGGTGAGTAGAGCCCGCCTGACCGAAAGAGGTACCGGAATGCGTAGCTATGATTTTAGCGTTGACATTCTGATAGCAGATATCGGTGTGCAGCTGATCCGCCGCACGAAGAGAAGCAAACACGGAGAAGGTCGAAGCAAAGGGAACGAGCCCCGCTCTTGCCATACCTGCCGCTACGCCGATCATATTCTGCTCTGCGATACCGACATTGAAAACTCTGTCGGGGCACGCATTTGTAAAGTCCTGAAGCTTTGTGGAGGTTGCAAGGTCAGCTGTGACCGCAACTATTTCTTTATGCTCCTTGGCAAGGTCCGCCAAGGTTTTTCCGTAAATCTCCGAGGTGGAAAGCTCGGGAGTCTCAATTACGTTATATACAAATCCGCCTGCCATTATTCAAACTCCTTTCCGCAGCGAGCTATACGCTCAGCACTGTATTCATCAAGGTCTTTTGCGGCAACCTTTGCCATCTCTTCATCAATGGCGCCGTAATGCCACTTGTAGTTACCGCTTGTAAGCTTAATTCCGACGCCCTTAATGGTATCGGCAACTATAACGGTAGGCTTATCCTTGGTCTTGTGTGCCTCATCAATAGCCTTGCAGAGAGAAACGATGTTGTTGCCCTCGCAAACGATTGTATGGAAGCCGAATGCAACGAATTTATCCGCAAGCGGTTCGAGCTTCATAACATCCTCGGTGTTGCCGTCTATCATGCAATGGTTACGGTCAACAATCGTGATGCAGTTTGTAAGATTGTAATGACGGATGGTCATAAGGCCTTCCCAGTTTGAACCCTCGTCAAGCTCACCGTCGCCTGTTACAACGTAGGTGTAGTAGTCCTTGCCGAGAACTCTTGCGGCAATTGCAGTGCCGGCCGCTATCGGAATGCCGTGGCCGAGAGAGCCGGTGGAAGCGTCAACGCCCGCAACCTTATTTGAGTCAAGATGGATACCCATCTTGGAATTTGTAAGGTTAAAGGTCTTGAGCTGTTCGGGATCATTGTAGCCGAAATCGCAAAGCACGGGTGCATAAGCTATGCCGGCGTGACCCTTACTGAGTATGAATCTGTCGCGATCCTCCCACTTCGGATCTTCCTTTTTAATGTTAAGGTATCTGTGATACATAACGGTAAGAATGTCCATAACGCTCATTCCGCCGCCAATATGACCGCTTCCCGCCCAAACCGTGGTCTGAAGACAGAGATGCCTTAAATCATTGGCTTTTTTCTCAAGCGCGAGCCATTCCTCCTTGGTCAAAGGTGCTCTTTCCATAATTTTCCTCCCTGAATGTAAAGTTTTGTATTACGGGCGGCCGCGCTCCACGCACAGCCGCCTTAAATCCGTGTTTTAAATCAGCCCTTGAGCTCGGGGTGATTTTTCTCAACTACCGAGAATGCGTCCTCAGCTATCTCTATGGACTTTTTGATGTCCTCGTCTGTAACGGCGGCATTCATAAAGTGGTTGTGGTGTGACGCGAGGAACAGGCCGCGGCTTACGCACTCGGATACCCACTCCTGATGAAGCATAAGGCTGTCATCGTTTGCGATACGAAGATAGAAGAGTGCCGGTTCACCGGTAACCACAAGGTCAAAGCCGTGCTCTTTACCGGCAGCCTTAAAGCCCTCGGTAAGCTTTGTGCCCATTTCGCGGAACATCTTGGGTGTGTTAAGCTTTTTCATCTTGTCGATGCAGGCTATGGAAGCGGCGAAGGGGATTGCGCTCATCCAGTAAGAGCCTGTGTATGTAACGCCCGAAACGGTGGCTTTCATATGCTCGCCGCCGCAGAGAGCAGACATATTGTATCCGTTTGCAAGAGCCTTGCAGAAGCAGATAAGGTCGGCTTTGATTCCGTAATAATGGTCGGAGCCGGCTATATCAAGACGGAAGCCCGTTCTTACATCGTCGAAGATAAGAACCATACCGTGATCGTCGCAGAACTTACGAACAGCCTGCCAATACTCCTTGGAGGCGCAGCGGTTGTCGTAGAAGTTGCCGTGATCGTACGGCTGAGCTATGAGGCCTGCAACGTCGCCGTCGCAAGCGTTGTAAGCGTCCTCAAGAGCCTGAAGATCGAACCACGGAACAACAACGTTGTTTGCAACCTCTTCGGGAAGTATGCCGGGGTAGTCTATTTTCTGACCCCACTGGAAGTCGCCGTGATAATAGCCCTTTAAGAAGAACATCTTTTTCTTGTGGGTGTGTGCACGAGCGGTCATAACCGCAAGCGTTGTAACGTCGGAGCCGTTCTTTGCAAAGAATGCCCAGTCTGCGGAAGCTACGGTATTTACAAGATTTTCGGCACACTCAACCATAACCTTTGACGGAGAGGTTGTGCAGTTGCCGAGCTTCATCTGCTTCATAGCGGCAGCGTCAACATCGGGGTCGTTATAGCCGAGCACATTGGGGCCGTAAGCGCACATATAATCTATGTACTTGTTGCCGTCAACGTCCCAAAAATATGTACCCTTTGCTTTTTCGGAATAGAAAGGCCATTTTGAAACGGGAACCCAAAGACCCTCTGCGGGGCCGAGGTGACCGTAAATACCGGAGGGTATTACCTTAATGGCTCTGTCAAAGTATTCATGGCTCTTAGTGTGTTTGTATTCCGGGAATTTACTCATATTTATCGCCCTCCTTATGCTAAATACAGAGCTACTCTGTCGAGTATTCTGTTCATATTGTCTACCATGGAAAGCATGCCGCGAATCTCAACGGTACCCTTACCTATACATTCAAGAGAATTAACTTTGCCGTTGAAGAGATCGTAAGCAAGGTCAATGGTGTCGAACTGCATAATAGCTCTCGGTTTTTTCGGATATTCCTTGATTGTTACAAGGTGATGATCCTTAACGCGAATTGTTGCGGCAGGGCCGTCTTTAATGCAAAATGCTATATCACCGTCAAGCATATAAGAAGCGCTTGCCTGGCCGATTTTATCCTGATTGCCTATCTGAGACAGCGCAACGGAAATGGTGTAGAATGTAAGCTTAGTCGAAAGCTCAAAAAACGCCCTGTCCTTAAGAGCCTCTTCGCTCGGCTGCATTACTTCTGAAAGTCGGTCGGTAAGGGCCGTAAAGGTCTTGAGAAGGAAACCTATCTTGGTAAGACCCTTAAGCGGTACAGGAGTAACGGTTCCGTCAATTACGCCGTTGAATTTTTCGCAGGAAGAAAGCGGTATGTAAATATCGCAATCTCTCACTCCGTCTTCCATACGGCAGCCGCTCTTTGTAAATTTAATTGTTGCAGACGGTCCGTGCTTAACATCGAAACAAACGGATACCGGCTTTTTAAGTCCGGATAATATCTCCTTGGCCTTGTCATCAAGCTCACAGAGATTTTCGAGAGTTCCGAGGACGGCATACATATTGATGTATGCAAGTGTTTTTGTGTCGGTCAATTTAATTCCTCCTTCGCTTCTTTTAATAAATAAACCGAAATAGCATATAACTATGCATTTAATAATAACAAAATCTTTATCTAAAGTCAACGAAAACCGAACACTTTCCCAATAAATTTTATTTAAAAAGCATTTGCAATTTTATAAAAATTTTTAATGATTTTTTTAAATATGTATGGTATAATGTAACCCGTATACGGCAAACTCCATTCTTTTTACGAAAGGAAACACGATAAATGTCACTGTTAACCAAAATTTTCGGAGATTATTCGTCGAAAGAAGTAAAACGCGTAATGCCCATTCAAAAAAAGGTATTAAGCTATGAGGACGAATATTCTCGCCTTTCCGACGAGGAGCTGAAGGCGAAGACTCCGGAGTTCAAAGAAAGACTTAAAAACGGCGAAACGCTCGACGATATTCTCCCCGAAGCATTCGCGGTATGCCGCGAGGCTTCATCAAGAGTTCTCAATATGAAGCACTTCCCGGTTCAGATAATCGGCGGTATCATACTTCACCAGGGTCGTATTGCCGAGATGAAAACGGGCGAGGGCAAAACTCTCGTCGCAACATTGCCCGCTTACCTCAACGCTCTTTCCGGAAAAGGCGTTCACATAGTAACCGTCAACGATTATCTCGCCCGCCGCGACTCGGAGTGGATGGGCAAGCTCTACCGCTTCCTCGGTCTTTCCGTAGGACTTATAGTCCACGAGCTCAACAACGACGAGAGAAGGGCGGCATACTCTGCCGACATAACCTACGGCACAAACAATGAGATGGGCTTTGACTATCTTCGAGACAATATGATAGCCTATGCTGAGCAGAGAGTTCAGCGCGGTCACTCGTTTGCCATCGTGGACGAGGTTGACTCGATCCTTATCGATGAAGCGAGAACACCCCTTATCATATCAGGTGTCGGCGACAAGTCGACAGACCTTTATAAGATTGCCGACAGTTTCGCAAAAACCCTTAAAAAGGTTACCGTAAAGGAGCTCGACTCAAAGCAGAACGCCGAGGAGGAGCTTTCCGATGACGGCGACTTCGTAGTTGACGAAAAGGCAAAAACCGCAACGCTCACAAAATCCGGTATTGCAAAGGCAGAGGCATATTTTAACCTCGAAAACCTTATGGACAGCGAGAACATAACCGTTCTCCACCACATAGAGCAGGCAATAAAAGCCATAGGCGTTATGAAACGCGACGTTGACTACGTTGTAAAGGACGGAGAAGTTCTCATAGTTGACGAATTCACCGGACGTATAATGCTCGGCCGTCGTTACAGCGAGGGTCTGCACCAGGCTATCGAGGCAAAGGAGGGCGTTAAGGTAGAGAGAGAGTCTAAGACGCTCGCCACCATCACCTTCCAGAATTACTTCAGACTTTATGACAAGCTTTCGGGTATGACCGGTACCGCCATGACAGAGAGCACCGAGTTCCAGGAGATCTACTCTCTCGATGTCATTTCGATTCCGACTAACAAGCCGATGATAAGAATCGACGACCCGGACGTTCTCTACAAAACGGAACAGGCTAAATTCAATGCGATAATCGACCGCATTATAGAATGTCACGAAAACGGTCAGCCCGTGCTCGTTGGTACGATAAGCATCGAAAAGAGCGAGGCTTTGTCAAAGGCACTCAAAAAACGCGGTATAAAGCACGAGGTACTCAACGCCAAGTACCACGAAAAAGAAGCCGAAATCATAGCTCAGGCAGGTAAATTCGGAGCCGTGACGATAGCCACCAATATGGCAGGCCGCGGTACCGATATTATTCTCGGAGGAAACCCCGAATACATGGCAAAGGCCGAGATGCGTAAAAAGGGCTATTCGGATGAGCTTATCGCCGAGGCAACAGGTTATGCAGAGACTTCCGACGAAGAGATTCTCGAAGCGAGAAAGACATTCCGTGAGCTTGAAAACAAGCACAAGGAAGAGCTCAAGGACGAAGCCGCAAAGGTTAGAAATGCAGGCGGTCTTTACATCATAGGTACGGAACGCCACGAGTCGAGACGAATCGACAATCAGCTGCGCGGCCGTTCGGGACGTCAGGGAGACCCCGGTCACAGCCAGTTCTTCCTCTCTGCCGAGGATGACCTTTTAAGACTCTTTGCAGGTGACAGATTCTATAACATCCTTAACAACTTCAAGGCAGTCGGCGATATGCCGATAGAGGCCGGCATTCTTTCAAAATCAATTGAGAGTGCTCAGAAAAAGGTAGAGGCCAACAACTTTGCAACGCGCCGCAACGTCCTCGAATTCGACGACGTTATGAACGAGCAGCGTAAAAAGATTTACAGCGAACGCAATCAGGTGCTCGACGGAGCCGATCTTCACGAAACGATTCAGAAGATGATAAACGACTACTTTGACAGTATGGTTCAGTTCTACTGCCCGTCGTCACTTCCCGAAAACGAGTGGAACCTCGCCGGTATGAAGACAAAGCTCGGCTGGATTATAGGCTCCGATTCGCTCGACGAGCTCAAGACCCCCGACGATTATTTTAAATACTTCCTCTCAAAAGCCGAAAAGCTTTACAACGACCGCAAGCAGAAGTACGGAGCGGAGATTATGAGCCTGCTCGAGAGAAAAATACTTCTTCAGAACGTAGACCGCCACTGGATGGATCACCTCGACGCGATGGAGGAATTAAAGCGCGGTATTTACCTTCGCTCCTACGGTCAGCAGAACCCGATAGTAGCATTCCGTATGGAGAGCTACGATATGTTTGAGGAAATGACCGATGCCATTCGCGAGGGTACGGTCACCGGCATTCTTACGGTTGTAATCCGTACCGAAGCGGACACAAAGCGTGAGCAGCAGGGCAAGATTACCTCCACAAGCGGAGCTACCGACGGCAGTGAAAAGAAGCAGCCGGTCAGAAAAGCCAAAAAGCCCGGCAGAAACGACCCGTGCCCATGCGGAAGCGGTAAAAAGTACAAATACTGCTGCGGCAAGGACGACTGATATAACGGTGCCTCATAAATAAATTTAAAAGACGGATATAAAGCTTGTGTTTTATGTCCGTCTTTCTTTTCGTCTTTGTTTATTGACTTATTATATAAATCGATTTATAATACAATATATATTGTTAATTATGCACATTATATGCGCGGTAAGCGGGAGGGCAAAATGAAAACATTTTTTACGGTGCTGTTTATTATAGCAGCGGTTGTATTTTTAGTATGTATCATATTCAGAGGGGAAACGCCCGACAAGCCCAAGAAGAACATTAAGAGCGACAATCCGGCTATACTGCCATATGGCAAGACGGGAGTTTTGGCTCATCGCTCCGGGGCAGGGCTCGCTCCGGAAAATACTCTGCTCGCCTTTCAGAATATGATTAAGAACAGGGATAAATTCGAACTTGAAGGCTTTGAATTTGACCTGCACCTCACAAAGGACGGCCAAATAATAGTCCTGCATGACGACACGCTTGACCGCACAAGCGATTCGGAGGAATATTTCGGCAAGCCCGGCGTATTGCCGTGCGACCTGAGCTTTGAGGAGCTGCGAAAGCTTAATATGGGCGAAAAGTTTGTTCTTCCCGACGGTTCTATACCTTACGAGGGGCTGCGAGGCGACAAAATTCCGGACTCACTCCGCATTATAAGGCTCAGCGACGTATTTGATTTTCTTGCTCCGTACGGGGATTACACCTTTACCGTTGATATTAAAAACGACGGTGACATCGGTTACCGCACCGCAGATGAGCTTCACCGCCTTTTGGTAAAGTATAATATGCTCTCACGCACGGCCGTAGCCTCATTTCACAAGAGCAATATTCGGTATCTTGACGAAAAATATCCCGACATAACACGTTCGGCCACAATACACGAGGTGGTCAGATTCTATTTTCAGAGTTTCTTTCACATTCCGTATAAGCAGGGTCATTTCAAGTTTAAATATCTGCACATTCCGTATAAGGATTACTTCTTCAACCTCGGTACTACAAGGCTTATAAATTACGCCCACAGCTACGGTATAGCCGTTCAGTACTGGACCATAAACGACCCGAAAATAATGAAGCGCCTCGAAAAAAACGGTGCGGACGCAGTCTTTACAGACCTGCCGGACTTAGCTTACGAGACGCTCAACGATATTAAATAATGTTTTGATTACTCCGAAACGAAGTCTGCGACAAAGCGTGTTTTTACATACGGCGCCGAACGCTCCTTATGGGCAACATGCAGCGGATGCACCTGAAATGCCGGAATATTCTCCATACGCTCAAATTCCGCATAAAATACAAAATCGCAGTCACTGTCGGCAAAGTTTTCACCGATTTCCGCTTTTATGAGTCCCGGAATCTTTCCGACGAGATTCTTAGCCGAGTCAGACATCATTTTCAGTACCTCTTTACGGTTTGAATCATTGACATTGTCGGAAAATGTCCAAAAAATAATATGCCTTACCATTGTGTAACACGCCCCTTGGGAAAATATCGGTACCGCGCAAAGCAACTGTACCGATGTTATTGTATCATAAAAAAATCAAAAATAAACCCTTGACAAAAAAATTAAAGTGTGTTTTAATGACTTAAACCGATGAAACGGAAGTAAAACTGCAAAACGAACATTTAGCGAGCCGGAGGCGGTGTGAGTCCGGTTGTTACGGTGCAGACAAATGGTCCGCTGAGGGCGCAATGAAAAGTTGCGACGGAACTTTCACGTTACAGAAAGAGGAATATGTCAGTATTCCGTCAGAGTGAGCGTTTTACGCTAATCAAGGTGGTATCGCAGGTGATTTCCTGTCCTTGTATTTTTACAAGGGCAGCTTTTTTATTATACAGAAGATTTCAGGAGGATTTTAAAATGAAAAAGTTTTTTGCAGTTATGCTGTCACTTATGCTCATGGTGCTCACATTTGCATCATGTCAGAGCACAGACAAAACAAACAGCACCACGAACTCCGACCCCGGCACAAACAACACCGGTAAGAAATACAAGGTCGCAATAGTTCAGCTCGCAGACAACGGTGCCTTCACAGAGATGCGCGAGTCTTTTATTCAGGAGATGAGAACACTCGGCTACGATGAAGCGCAGATGATATTTGACATCAAAAATGCACAGGGCGATCAGTCCGCGCTCAACACCATAAGCCAGGGGCTTAAAAACGGCGACTACGACCTTATAGTTCCGATAGTTACGCCCGCCACAATGTCAGTCGTAAATCAAGGCCTTAAAACTCCCGTCGTATTTATTTCCGTTACAAATCCCGTCGGCTCCGGCATTATGACAAGCATGGAAAAGCCCGATAAAAATGCCACGGGCACCTCAAACATAGTTCCGGTTGACCAAATATTCGGCCTTGCAAAGGAGCTTACTCCCGATGTCAAAAAAATAGGCATACTCTACTGCTCGGGCGAAGATAACGCCGTAAAAACCGCCGCTAAGGCTAAGGATTACCTCTCACAGAGCGGCTATGCCTACGAAGAGGTAACCGTTACAAATTCCTCAGAGGTACAGTCGGCCGCAACCTCGCTCGCCGCAAAGTGTGATGCTCTTTACATTCCCATAGATTCCACCGTACAGGCTGCCATGGAGCAGGTAGTAGAGGCGGCAACAGCCAAAAAGATTCCCGTATACGGCAGCGACCCCGTAATGGTTCAGAAAGGCGCGCTTGCAAGCGTCAGCGTAAGCAACACACAGCTCGGCGAAAAAGCTGCCGATATGGCTGATAAAATCTTAAAAGGTACTCCCGTATCGGAGGTTCCCGCAGTTGCGCTCACGGATTATCAGTATGTCATAAACAGCAAGACCGCAAGCACACTCGGTATTAAAACACCTACCGGTGACAACTATCAGTTCATCGGCGCATAATTTGAGTCTTTCAGGGGTTGGGAAAATTTTCGAAAAGCATCTCGGCGGCAGAGCTTTAACACGCCGCTTTGATTGTCGCTTTCCGAGTATTTTGCAGCCCCTTTAAATTTTTGTTAGGAGGAAAGCTTATGCTTTCTGTTGTTTCGGGCGCGGTGTTGCTCGGCTTTCAATACGCTCTTTTGGCACTCGGCGTCTACATTTCATTCCGCATACTGAACATTCCCGACCTCACCGTTGACGGAAGCTTCACCTTCGGCATTGCCGTCTCCGCGGTGCTCTGCGCCTCCGGTCATCCGTTTTTGGGTCTTACGGCGGCCGTATTCGCCGGCTTTGCCGCAGGAATTGTCACGGGATTTTTACAAACAAAAGCAAAAATTCACCCGATACTTGCCGGAATACTCACCATGAGCAGTCTTTACACAGTCAATATAACTGTTATGGGTGCTCCCAATGTATCTTTGATAGGCAAAAAGAGATTTTATGACGGTTTCGCGTCGCTGTTCGGCGAAAACAGCTCGGGGGATCTGCCTAAAATGATTTTGGCGGCGGTAATCTGCGCGATATGCGTAGCACTGCTGATTATGTTCTTTAAAACCGTTCTCGGCTTATGTATAAGAGCCACAGGAGGCAACAAGGATATGGTAAGAGCCTCCTCGATAAATACCGACATAACCACCGTAACCGCACTTGCAATATCAAACGCGCTCGTTGCACTTTCGGGTGCCGTGATAGCTCAAACACAGGGCTTTGCCGACGTAAACTCCGGCAGCGGTATGATAGTTATAGGTCTCGCCTCGGTAATAATAGGCGAAGTCATATTCGGCAAACGCTCGCTTTCAGTAGGGCTTGTTTCGGCAGTCGTCGGTTCCGTAATTTACAGAATGATAGTCGCCTTTGCGCTTGAGACAAATGTATTTTCGGCAAACGCGCTAAAGCTGCTGTCGGCGGTTATAGTTGCCGTAACGCTGTCGGTGCCCGCCATTAAAAATGCGATCTCCGACAGAAAAATGAAAAGGGAGGGTATGAAAAATGCTTGAAATTAAAAATCTCTCCAAAACATTTTTAAAGGGAACGCCAAACGAGCATAAGGCTCTTGACGGGATTTCATTATCGCTTGATAAGGGCGAATTCGTCACCGTAATAGGCTCTAACGGTGCAGGCAAATCCACGCTGTTTAACGCGATTGCGGGCGAGTTTTTGTGTGACGGCGGTAAAATAGTCCTCGACGGAAAAAACATAACTTACCAAAAAGAGTACATCAGAGCCAAAGACATAGGGAGGCTTTTTCAGGACCCGATGCGCGGCACGGCTCCCGACCTTACGATTGAAGAAAATCTCGCGCTTGTCTATTCAAAAGCGACAAGACACCTATTTTCACCTGCGCTCAAAAAAAGAGACGTTGAATTCTTCAGAGAAAAGCTCCTAAAACTCAATATGGGCCTTGAGGACAGACTAAAGACAAAAATGGGTCAGCTTTCGGGCGGTCAGAGGCAGGCTGTAACGCTTATGATGAGCACGCTTGTAACGCCGAAGCTTCTCTTGCTTGACGAGCATACCGCGGCGCTCGACCCTCTCACAGCCGAAAAGGTGCTTGACATCACGCAGCGGATTGTGGCGGAAAACAGCATCACAACCATGATGATTACGCATAATATAAAATCCGCACTCAAGCTCGGCACACGCACAATTATGCTTGAATGCGGCAAATCGGTGCTTGACCTAAAGGGTGACGAAAGAAACAATATGACCGTTCAGGACCTTTTGGGACTCTACCGTCAAAAGTCGGGAAAAGAGCTTGACAATGACAGAATGCTGCTGACCGGAGAATGATGTTTCGGAGTAACCAGGCGTATATTTCAGTCGGCACAATTCCGATTTAACGACCCCGTAAAACAAATGCGTTAAACAAAAAGACACGATTTTCATCGTGTCTTTTTTCAATGTCATTTTTCGGCTGCTTTGGGCTTTTCAAGCTTTTTCATTGCGCTTCTGAATTTGAACGCAAACAGTATGAGCGTAAAGGTTACGGCCAAAACATCGGCTATCGGCTCTGCGGTATAAACACAAATGGCCTTATCGGATATTATATGCGGCATTATATAGATGAGCGGTATCAGCAAAACGAATTTGCGCACAACGGCTACTATTATAGAGCACGGAGCATTGCCTATTGACACAAACGCCATCTGGCAGGCTATCTGCGCGCCCATAAGGAACATCCCTCCTAAGTAAATTCTGAGTGCCTTTGCTGCAAACCCGACAAGCTCCGAATCGGAACTGAAAATTCCGGCAAATGCCTTGGGAAATATGATGACCGCCGCCCATAAAATAACGGCGTAAATCATATTGACAATAAGCAAAAGACGGTAGGTCTTTTTAACACGGTCGGGATTTCGCGCGCCGTAATTGTAGCTCATTATAGGCTGGGCACCCTGCCCTATGCCCTGTAAGGGAAGCATTGCAAACTGCATTACGCTTGTTAGTATTGTCATGGCGCCGACCGCTATATCGCCGCCGTATTTTAAAAGAGAAGAATTGAAGCACACGGAAATTACGCTCTCGCTCGCCTGCATAATAAATGTCGCAAGTCCCAAGGCAATACACGGCATTATGATTTTAAGCGACAGGCGCATATTTTTGAGCCGAATTTTAAGTCCGGTCTTTTTCGACAGCAAAAAGCACACCGCCCAAACGCACGATACGCCCTGAGAAATTACCGTGGCAACAGCTGCTCCGCGCACTCCCATATTGAAAACAAATATAAACAGCGGGTCAAGCACTATATTTGCCGCCGCGCCTATTATAACGGTGAGCATACCTGTTTTTGCAAAACCCTGAGCCGTTATAAACGCGTTTAAGCCCAATGTAAGCTGAACAAAAATCGTTCCGACGGCATAAATATCCATATAAGCCGTAGCGTAATCTATTGTATTTTCGCTCGCGCCGAACATCAGCAGAAGCTTTCTGTCCCATATAAGCAAAACGGCAGTCAGCACGACCGATAATATAAGCTGAAGCAAGAAACAGCCTCCGAGTATTTTTTCTGCGCCGTCCTTATCGCCCTTGCCGAGACTTATCGAGGCTCTCGGTGCGCCGCCGGCGCTTACAAGCGCCGCAAATGCCGAAATTATCATAATTATAGGCATACATACGCCCACTCCCGTCAGAGCCGCGCTGCCCTCACCGGGGATATGCCCTATATATATGCGATCAACAATATTGTAAAGCATATTTACAATTTGCGCAATTACGGTAGGCACGGCAAGGCGAAACAGCAGCTTGCCTATTTTTTCCGTTCCGAGAAATTCTTTGTCCTTATCCATTGTGTCAACTCCGTTTCAAATCAAAATGTTCCGCAACATTTGTTTCCATTTTATCAAGCAACGCGGAAAATGCGCTGCGCTCAGCCTCGGAAAACCCGCCGTAAAGCGTATCAACAAAGTTTTTTTGAGCCGATTTTCCGCTTCTTGCTATCTCCTCGGCAAATTCCGTCACCGACAGTCTCACAGCACGCTTGTCCTTGCACTTTTCGCCGTGCAGCAGCCCCTTTTCCATAAGCGATTTTACAGAGATTGAAACGTGCGACTTAGGTATGTGCCGCATCGAAACTATCTGTGCCGCAGTATTATATTGCGGATTGTTGTAAAGAAACATCAATACACCGAATTCCATATACGTAAGCCCGTATTTTTTGCAGACGGGCAAGACCGTATCCTGATACAGTTTTGCCGAGTCCGACAGAAATTCTATCGGGGTCATCACATCACCTCAATTAGTTCTAAATTGAACTAATTTAGTATAACACATATTATCCGTTTGTCAACAGAAATTAAAAAAGCGCCGAACGCCCCAAAGAGCGCACGACGCATATTCTGATTTGAGTCGGCTTAAAATTTAAACAGATTAAGGCCCGTAGCATCGTCATAAAACCTGTCAACCTCACCGTTTATCATCCTTATTACAACCTCGGCGGTCGCGCTGATATGTGCCTCATTAAGATGTCCGCCGAAAACACGGCCGCTCTCGTCTCCGGCGCTTATGTGCAGATGGCTGTAATACTTGCCGCCCTTGGTGTTTACGGTTCCCGTGAGCGAAACGATCTCGAAGCAGCCTTTAAATTCGTTTTTCACATATCTTTTCTCGTCCACCATATATACTCCTGCGGTAAACGCATTTAATGCGCCTATCGCCGAAACGGACGCCAGCTTAATATTTTCCTTTTCACAGAGCTCTTGCAGCGAGCTTGTAAATTCCTCTCCGCGGTCAAATCTCGCAACCACGGTATCTCCGAATTTTCTGTAATCCATTGTAATTCCTCCGTTAAACTTTATAGTGGAAAGCTATATACAAAAATGATATACTTATGATAATATCAATTATAATTTATGTCAATAAAAGAGAGAAAGAGGAATTTAAATGAGCTCTATGAAAGACAAAATGCACACCGGTGAATTGTATTTACCCGGCGATGAAGAGATAATGCGGCATCAATTAAAGCGTCTCGACAGGCTTTACGACTTTAATATGACTCGGCCGACCGAGCTTAAAAAGCGCGAGGAAATGCTCAGGGAGATGTTTGCGGAAATAGGCGATGACTGCTACATAGAACCTCCTTTTCACTCAAACTTCGGCGGAGAGCATGTACACTTCGGCAATCATATCTATGCCAATTTCGGCTTGACGCTTGTTGACGATACTCACATATACGTCGGCGACAACACAATGTTCGGCCCTCACGTTACCGTGGCAACCGCCGGTCACCCGATAGATCCCACGCTCAGAGCAAAGGAATACCAATACAATATGCCGATTCATATAGGCAAGAACTGCTGGATAGGCGCAGGCTCGCTTATTCTGCCCGGCGTTACGATAGGCGATAACACCGTCATAGGCGCGGGCAGCGTTGTTACAAAGGACATTCCGTCATCTGTGGTCGCCGTCGGAAATCCGTGCCGCGTAATGCGTGATGTCGGCGAGCACGACAGGGAATACTATTTCAAAAGCAGAAAAATAGATTACTCGTCAATCGAATGATAAAAACAATTAACAATAGGAGCGGTGTTATGAAAAGGTTAGTTTGCGTTATACTGTCTGCGGCTTTGCTGTTTTGTCTTTCGTCCTGCGGTCAGAAGCCGAAAATACGGCGTGAAATCGACAACTCCAAGCTCTTGCGAGTCAGCGAGGACGGCTACCTCACAGACGGCGGCGACAACGGCATACAGCTTCGCGGCGTCAACTTCGGAGGTTGGCTCTTGCAGGAGACCTGGATGTGCCCCGTTATGAGCCTCGACAGGAGTCTTACCGTAAAGGGCGGAACGGACGACGGCTGGGCGGAACTTGACACCTTAAATAAATTCACGCTTCTTTTCGGGGAAGAAAAAACCGCAGAGCTTTTTAAAAGCTACCGTGACAATTACATCACCGAAGAGGATTTTGAAAATGTTAAAGCTCTCGGATTTAACTGCATCAGAATACCCTTCTGGTACAGAAACTTTATGTCGGACGAAAACGGCACATACATAACCGAGAACGATGACGAAAATCCGGGATTTGTAAAGCTTGATTTTGCCTGTGAAATGGCGGAAAAATACAACCTGTATCTGATATTTGACATGCACGGCTGCCCCGGCGGTCAAAACGGCGACCATTCGTCGGGTAAGACCGGGAGAAATCTCTTGTATAGTGATAAGAATTATCAGGTCATAATGGAAAATCTCTGGATAAAAATAGCGACACGGTATAAAGACCGCACCTGCGTTGCAGCATACGACGTTATGAACGAGCCGCTCAACAACGCGGACACCGAACACGGTGTTCTGCCCGAAAACGCCGCTGACCCGTGGCAGGACGTGACGCTCAGAAAAGCGGTATACGACAGAATGATAAAAGCCATACGCTCCGCAGACCGTGACCACATAATAACCGTAGAGGCGCTTTGGCGAATGGATAAGCTCCCCGCCCCCTCCGAGATGGGCTGGTCGAATATGATGTATCAGCTTCACTCCTACGATAAGGAGAAAAAGACGACAAAACAGCTTATCCGTTCTATGAAAAAGGCAAGACGCCAATACAAGGTTGCGGTCTATATGGGTGAATTTAACCCGACAGTATTCTGCGGTGACGCCGTTTCGCTTATGGACAGCGCTCTTATAAGCTACACGCTGTGGAATTACAAAACTACCTCTTACAAAGACTCCGATTGGGGACTTTACAACAAATCTCTTGCGATAAATGATATAGCCGCCATGGCTTCTTCGGAAGAAGCAAAGAACAAAATACTCGCCGAAAACGGACAAAAAATACCGTCGCTCGAAAATCTTTCGCCGCAGGAGCTCTATGAGCTGTACGAAAAGCTGTGGTCAAAGGAAAATCTCGCAACCTCTTCATATAAGCTTAACGGCAAAACGGTCGGTATTTTCAGCTGTCCCTCTTCGGGTGTTATAGGAGCATAAAAGCTCTCGTTAAAATCAAATAATATAACAAAAAAACAAGGGGCTGTAAAACATCGTTTTTACAGTCCCCTGTCCGTTTTAACGGTATTGATTAGCCGTTTACTTTTTCTTCTTTTTTCTCGCTGCTCTTTTTGCTCTTAACATAGCTCTTCATAGAGTTGATAACTATTGTAAGACCGAGCACTATAAGCAAAACAGCTATGACAAGCTGAAGTCCGTTGTTTAAGAACACCTTGCCCCAAGTGGTCTCGCCTGCGGGAATCGTAACCGCTGCGGCTGTGCTTATAGCCTTTACCATAGCTATAAGGCGCTGAACGAGTGCCGTAAACGTAACGCAAAGCATTATTATCATCGGCGGGAAGAGCATCTTGTTGCTTCTGCCCGTAACCTTCATAAATACGCAGAGGGTTATAAGTACGAGAGCGCTCAAAAGCTGGTTTGCCGAACCGAACAGCGGCCAGATGTTTGCATATCCGATTTTTGTGAGTACAAAGCCGAAAAGAAGCGTAATAATTGTTGAGAAATACGGATTGCAGAGAACCTTGCGCCAAGGCTTCGCGTTTTTCATATCGTCAACCGCAAACAGCTCCTGGAAGCTCATTCTGCCTATACGCGCAACGGCGTCAAGGCTTGTAAGCGCAAGTGCCGAAACGCACATTGTCATAAATACCGTAGCGAAGTGTACGGGAATACCAAACATTTCAAAGAAGCCGGCAACGCCGCGGCTGAATATCTGGAAAGGAGTGCCCGAAGCCGGTGTGCCGTCCTGAGAAGCCGCCGCGCCTGCTACGCAAAGAGCAAGCACCGCGAGCAGGCTCTCAAGTACCATTGCGCCGTAGCCGACCTTTGTCATATCTTTTTCGTTTTCAATGGTCTTTGATGAGGTTCCGGAGGATACAAGGCTGTGGAAGCCCGAAACAGCACCGCACGCAACCGTTACGAAGAGTATCGGGAACAGTGTGCCGAGCTTTTCGTTTGTAAAGCCCGTAAATACGGGAAGATTCATTGTTGGGTGAGCAACAAGCAATCCTATAACCGCACCGGCTATCATACCGATAAACATAAATGTGGTCATATAATCACGCGGCTGCTTTAAGAGCCACATGGGAAGCACCGCCGCGAAGAAGATATAAACAAATGTAATATAGCTCCATGCGTCCTTTGAGAGAATGAGCGGAAAATGCATACCGATAGCAAAGGAAGCCACCACACAAAGAAGACCGACAACGGCTTCCTTCCAGCCGGAGAGATTGAATTTCTTTTGGATAAGTCCGAATATTACGGCAAATACCATAAACATTATTGAAATGGTGCCTGCACAGCCGTTTGTATTTGCGGCATCGGAAAGTACCGAAACGCCGTCCTTTACGGTATATGCATTAAATGTTCCTGCAACCATATCGGCAAATGCCGCTATTACAAGCAGAGTAAACAGCCAGCAGAACAAAAGGAAAAGCTTACGCCCTGTTTTGCCTATGTATTTTTCAATAAGCACGCCCATGGATTTACCGTCATTTTTAACCGAGGCGTAAAGAGCGCCGAAGTCCGTGACCGCTCCGAAAAATACGCCGCCGAGCAACACCCAAAGGAGTACCGGAAGCCAGCCGAAAGCCGCCGCCTGTATAGCGCCGGTTACGGGGCCTGCACCGGCTATCGAAGAAAACTGATGGCTGAAAACGGTCCAGCCATTTGTCGGTACATAGTCCTTGCCGTCATTGTATTTTACGGCAGGAGTCTGCGCCTTGGGATCTATTCCCCATTTTTTCGCAAGCCAGCGTCCGTAAAGCAGATACGCTGCCACAAGGACAACCGCCGCGATAAGCACAATTACAAGTGTGTTCATTTTTCTAACCCTTCTCTTAAAAAAGATTCTCAGCCGAATGCATTTTTGCAAAACAAAAAGCCCTCGTCCTCACACAGCATACCCGCTTTCGGGTAGCCCGTGCAAAGACGAAGGCTAAACTTACAAAACGTATATTTGCGCCGTTGCAAATTTACTTCCGCGATACCACTTTGCTTGCCGATATTTTACTGTCGGCCTCTCGACCGCCGCCCATAATGGATGGCGCGCCCCTTTAACGGTGGGTTTCCGGCTTCGACTACTAGAAAAATCTTTCACCGAAGCTGCTAACAGGTGAGAGCCAAACGTGCCTTGCTGCCGTCTCGCACTGCCGACGGCTTTCTGAAAGCGGTGATACGAATAGTCATGTCCTGCTCATTGCATTTGACTGATACATTGCTAATACAATAGTCTTTTTAAAATAATTTGTCAATAATCTTACAGGACAAAATTTATTTTTGTAGAACAGAATAAACAACGGTATATTTTGAATGTTATTTCTTGTTGAAATTGTAACAAATTATTAACAGCATCATAAAAACAGGGTGCCGAACAAAATCCGGCACCCCAAAAAGACAATATTAAAACCCGACAAAGCTACCGCTTATTTCGCCTTACCCATAGCTTTGACCTCGTCAAATTCATCGGTTATTTCCTTGCTCGGAGCTTTGGTGCAAAGGCTCACAACAATTATTGTGATAAGTCCCATAAGGAATGCCGGCAAAAGCTCATATATTCCGAAAACTCCGCCGAGCGGCTTTATAAGATATTTCCAAACAAATACCATTATTCCGCCGACAGCCATGCCCGAGATTGCGCCCGGGAGATTTGTGCGCTTCCAGAAGAGCGCGCATATAACGAGCGGTCCGAACGCCGCGCCGAAGCCTGCCCAAGCGAACGAAACTATGCCGAATACCGAACTGTCGGGATTTCTGGCTATAACAACGCCGAGTATCGCTATTATAACTACCGTAATTCTTGCGGCAAGCATACTCTTTTTCTCCGAAATTTTAAGTCCCAAGGTCTCGCGCAATATGTTCTCGGATACGCTCGATGCGGCAGCCAAAAGCTGTGAGTCCGCCGTGGACATTGTGCTTGCAAGAATTCCCGCCAAAATAAGACCTGCCATAAGTGCCGGGAAAACACCGTGGGTTGAAAGAAGTCCGGCTACGCGAACTATAACCGTTTCCGTGTCATTTCCGTGGAGGCTGTCGATAAGTCCCGTACTTGAAAGGCCTCTGCCGACTAAACCTATAAGCACAGCCATAGCCATTGCTATAACGACCCAAACAGACGCAACTCTTCTTGAGAGTTTAAGCTTTTTATCGTCCTCAATCGCCATAAAGCGAAGAAGGATATGCGGCATACCGAAATAACCGAGTCCCCACGAAAGAGTTGTGATTATGTGCAAAAGGTTGTACGGCTCGCTCTCGCCCGTAGCTTCGGAATACGACGAAACGAACGAAAGATAACCGGGAAGCTGTTTTGCGTTTTCCGCAACAGCCGAGACGCCGCCTGCCGACACGGTGGCATATATCAGTACAAACACAATAGCCACGGTCATAATAATGCTCTGGACAAAGTCGGTGGTAGAGGCGGCAAAAAATCCGCCCGCAGCCGTGTAGCCAACTATTACTATTGCCGAAATCAGCATTGCGGTCATATAATTCATACCGAACAGCGACGAAAACAGCTTTCCGCAGGCGGCAAAGCCCGACGCCGTATAGGGAATGAAAAATATTATTATAATCAAAGCCGCCATACACGATAATATGTTTTTCTTATCGCGGAAACGGTGCGAAAAGAACTGCGGCAGGGTGAAAGAGTCGGTTTTATGGGTATATCTGCGAAGTCTGCCGGCAGTTAAAAGCCAGTTGAGATATGTACCTACGGCAAGTCCTATGGCGGTCCAGCCGACGTCGGCAACACCCGACAGATACGCAAGGCCCGGCAAGCCCATAAGCAAATAGCTTGACATATCGCTCGCCTCGGCGCTCATTGCCGTGACGAGAGGGCCGAGTTTTCTGCCGCCGAGATAAAAGTCGGTTGAGGACTCGTTCTTTTTGGCATAGTGAAATCCGATTACGAGCATTCCGACGAGATAAACAAATATCGTCGCCAAAATGCATACAGTTGATGACGTCATTTCAGCACTCCTCTTAAAAGCAAAAATAAAACGAGCCGCCGAGATGCTTCGGCAGCTCTCATTCCCGTATCGCCGTGTGCGATTCCGATAAAAGCTATTTTATCACACAAATTAAAATATTTCAACGATTTAATACATAAAATCGCCGATAAATTTAACGGTTTAATGTGCAAAAGCCGAATTTCACGGCAAAAAATCCCACACCATACAGATAAAAAACAACTCCGCTCCGCAGATGCTGCGCAGCGGGGTTGTTATGTATAAAATAAATTTACAAATTACAACTGTGTAAGATGATAAATGCTATAGCCGTATTCTTCTACAATTTCCGCTATTTGCCTTAGTCCTTTTGCATCCGTCTTAATGTGCTGTATTTTAGAATATACAGCATCATCGTCCTTAAATTCTTCTATAAGATTGCCACGATATGAGATTTTTTTCATCTCTTTCTCCTCGCCTTTAACAATCAAATATGAATCGTTGGCTGTTTTTTCGTTTTTGCTCATAGTTTTATCTATCCTTTCTTAGTTTCTTTTATATATGTACATGCTAATCCATTCTTTTCACGGCAAACATATAAATTTTCAGCATTGGGGTCATATGTTTTCTTAACAGGAACTGCAACCACATAGTATGCTTTGCCTAATAATGCTTTTTTCAATTCGTTTTCATCATCAAAATATAGTGCATATTCTGCTCCTTTACCAAATTCAATAGAAGTATAATTAGCAAATGTGTATGTTCCATCAGTATTTTTATAGTATAACTTAGTATCATTATTATTATTAGTATTATAAGTATTAACATCTTTCCAAGTAGTAAATTCTCCTTCAAAGATAATTCCTTCCTCTCTAAGTTTTGAGCAGTATCCAAACATTCCGCCCGAGGCATTGTTTAACATTACTATATTTGATGGTATTGTTATCTGTATCAAATCATAGCATTTGCCGAATCCAGGAGAGCTTATAGAACCTAAACCTGTAATCGGATATCCCTTATATGTTCTGGGAATTGCTAACACTTTTTGACCTTTTCCAACATCTGATGCCATTACCTCATAGCCAGAATCTTCATAGTGATATACGAAGTTAACATCGATATTCTCAGATGTACTATCGGAGATTTTTCCTAAATTATCCCGAGTATTATCTGTGTACTCAACTATCAATTCCCCATTAGAATTAAAGCTCATTTTTGCTATTCCTCGTCCGTCGGCGCCTTTGGAGCCCTGAAGTCCCTGCTGACCCTGCTCGCCCTTGTCGCCTTTATCTCCCTTGATATTGCCGAGGTTGGATATGGAATTATCGGACATTGTAACCACAAGCTCGCCGTCCGGGGAAAGTGTGAGCGACTTAATACCGAGTCCGTCGGCGCCGTTCGCGCCGTCCTTACCGTTCTCACCGGTAACCTTGCCGAGATTTTTGACGTCGCCGTTTGAATAGGTCAAAACAAGCTCGCCGGAGGTATTGATTTCCGCCTTGGTTATGCCTAAGCCGTCGGCACCCTTGATGTTACCGAGGTTAAGAACCGTGCCGTTTGTAAGTGTTACGGTCAATGCGCCGTCAGCCGACACATCGACATTTTGTATGCCCACGCCGTCTTTTCCGTTAAGTCCGCTGTCGCCTTTATCTCCCTTGTCGCCCTTTGAGCCTTTGATATTGCCGAGGTTTATAACGTTGCCGTTTGAGAACGAAAGCACAAGCTCGTTATCGGCATTTATTGTAACATCTGTAATGCCTACACCGTCAGCTCCGTTTGTACCGTTGATACCGTCAGTACCGTTGATACCTGCGTCGCCTTTTTCACCTTGAACGCCTTGGTCACCCTTTTCGCCTTGAATGCCTTGGTCGCCCTTGTCACCCTTTTCGCCTTGAATGCCTTGGTCGCCCTTGTCGCCTTTTTCGCCTTGAACTCCCTGTGCGCCGTCATTGCCTACCACTCTGCCGAGATTCACAGTTGTTCCGTCGCTGTATGTTATAACAAGCTCGCCGAGAGCATTTATTTCACTGCTTGCAACGCCTACGCCGTCGGTGCCGTTCGTGCCGTTGATACCTGCGTCGCCTTTTTCACCTTTGACGCCTTGGTCACCCTTGTCGCCTTTTTCGCCTTTTTCGCCTTGAACTCCCTGTGCGCCGTCGTTGCCGACTACCTTGCCGAGATTTACCGTGTTACCGTCGCTGTATGTTATGACAAGCTCACCGAGAGCATTTATTTCGCTGCTTGCAACGCCTATGCCGTCGGTGCCATTCGTGCCGTCTTTACCGTCTGCACCGTTGAGGCCTGAGTCGCCTTTTTCGCCCTGAATGCCTTGGTCGCCCTTTTCGCCTTTTTCGCCCTGAATGCCTTGGTCGCCCTTTGCGCCCTTTATGTTTCCGAGATTAAGTGACGTTCCGTTCGTAAGAGTAATCAAAAGATTTCCGTCATTTGAAATTTCAATATTATTTATACCGGTGCCGTCTTTTCCGTCGGTTCCGTTGAGACCCGCGTCACCCTTTTCACCTTGAACGCCTCTTTCACCTTTTTCGCCTTTTTCACCCTGTACGCCTTGGTCGCCCTTGTCTCCCTTGTCACCTTTTGCACCGACAACGGGGCCGAGGTTTTCGGTAAGGTCGTTTGTGTATGTGATTACAAGTTCACCTGCGCTGTTGATTTCGGACTTTTTAACTCCTATACCGTCCGAACCGTTAAGACCGTTTTCGCCTTTTTCGCCCTTTTCGCCTTTTGCTCCCTGCAAGCCTCGCTCGCCTTTATCGCCTTTTTCGCCTTTTGCGCCTACAACCGCTCCTACATTGGCGCGCTGACCGTTAGAGAACGAAAGCACAAGCTCACCCTCCGAATTGATTTCGGCGGAAGAAACGCTTATGCCGTCTTTACCGTCGGTACCGTTTGTGCCGTTCACACCGTTTATACCGTCAGAGCCTACTATTTTACCGAGGTTTGCCGTCGTCCCGTCCGAATATGAAATAACAAGCTCACCCGACTCATTTATAACCGCTGCGGAAATGCTTATACCGTCCGTTCCGCTCGTACCGTCGGTACCGTCTCTGCCATCTTTTCCGTCAGCACCGTTTTTGCCGTCACGACCGTCTTTGCCGACTACTCCGCCGAGGTTTGCAGTTTCGCCGTTTGTATAAGTCAACACCAGTTCGCCTTTTTCATTTATAATCGAAGAAGCAATACCGACTCCGTTGTTTACTGTTTCACCGACAACCTTGTCAAGATTTACGCTGTTGCCGTCGGAATAGGAAATGACAAGCTCGCCCTTATCATTGATTTTTGCCGATTTTATTCCTATGCCGTCCTTACCGTCTTTTCCGTCTTTGCCGCTTGCGCCGACCGCCTTACCGACATTGATTTTTGTTCCGTCGGAAAGCGTAATTACAAGGTCGCCTTTTTCCGAAAATGCTGCGGAGCTGATATCGGATTTGTCTTTTTTCGACATTGCGGTAAGGGTTTTGCTCCAATCCTTTTCACTGCCCGAATATCCGTTATCGACGGCAATCTGATATGCCGATTTACCCTGGAGAGAAACAAGCCAATCATCAAGGCTTCCCGCATATCCCTGCTGCACCGCAAGCTCGTATGCGGACAAGCCGTTTTTAACGCTTGATGCCTGCACGCTTTTTCTGTTGTGCACAAAATTTGCGACTGCGAACGATATGCCGGTCATTATAGCTATCAGCAATACCGCCACAATCACTTTGATTGCCGCTTTACGTTTTGATGACGTTTTCTGTTTTTCCATTTATTTACAACTCCTTCTCAATAATAAAATACTTCATTTATGATAATACTCAATTATTGAGTATATGTCAATACTCAGCTTTTGAGTATGCTAACATTTTCACAAATTACAATGGAGGTTTTGTGGAAATGGATTACAGAACAAGGATGAGAAACATCAGGGAAGACAGAGATTTAACACAAAAGCAAGTAGGTGAAATCATCAACAAATCCCAACAGGGCTACAACCATATCGAAACCGGAAGAGCGGAATTGAAAATCGAGGATTTAATCAAGCTCTGTCAATTTTATAATGTTTCCGCCGATTATTTTATAGGTTTAACCGATCAAGAGTAAGTTCGGTTACCTAAACACATAATGCAGCGGTGCTTTGCGGTTTTAACACTACTTTGCACGATGCGGTGCTCAAATTTATCATATCTGTATATTGATGTTAATTTTTTTGGTGATATAATTGTGTTGCGTCCTACAAGGCGACACAGCTAAAAAAACAATACCGAAATAAAAAAATACGTAAATGCAAAAAGGATAATTATGCCGAAAAAGACGAAGTTAAAAAACAGTAACAAAATGGATATGATAAACGGCCCTATATGGAACAAGCTTCCGCGATTTGCGCTGCCCGTGGCTGCAACAGCAATACTTGAGCAGCTTTTCAACGCCTCGGATATAGCCGTAGTCGGAAACTTCACGGGCGCAGCCAAAACGGCCTCGGTTGCCGCCGTCGGAGCGAACAGCCCGGTAATCGGGCTGATACTCAACCTGTTTATAGGTATAGCCCTCGGTACAAATGTAATAATAGCGAACGCAATAGGCAGAGACGACAGAGAAACCGTACAGCGTGCGGTTCACACCTCGGTGCTCACCGCAATAATCGGCGGTTTTCTTGTAATGATACCCGGTGAAATTTTTGCCGTGCAAATTTTATCGGTTATGAGCATTCCGGAGGATGTACTGCCGTATGCCGTTCTGTATCTTCGCATATATCTGCTCGGCTTGCCCGTAATACTGTTGTACAACTTCCTGTCGGCCGTTTTCAGAAGCGTGGGCGATACAAAAACTCCGCTTATAGTGCTTGCGCTCTCCGGATGCCTCAACGTGCTTTTGAATTTATTCTTTGTAATAGTTCTTAAAATGACCGTAAACGGAGTTGCCATTGCCACCGTTATATCCAACGCAATCAGCTCGATTGTGCTGTTTATTGTTTTGATGAAGTCCGACAAGTACATAAAGCTGTCGCTCAGGGAGCTGCGCATAGACAAAAGAGTACTCGGTCAGATTTTGGAAATCGGTCTGCCGGCAGGCATACAGAGTGCTGTTTTTGCCATTTCAAACATAATAATTCAGGCGGCTATCAACAGTCTCGGAACAATAGTTATAGCGGCGTCGAGCGCGGCATTTAATATAGAGGTAATAGCTTACGATGTCTTTAACTCGTTCAGTCAGGCGTGCACGACCTTTGTCGGTCAAAACTACGGCGCCGGCAAGCTCGACCGCTGTAAGAAAACCCTGCTTCTGTCGATTGCGGAGGACACAATCGCAACAGCCGTCACAATAGGGCTTGTTCTTTTCTCGGGACGATTCCTGCTCTCGATATTCACAAGCGACCCACAGGTAATAGAGCTCGGCTACACCAGACTTTTACTGATTTTCTCGGCATACACGTTTTCAATGCTTTACGAAATTATGTCGGGGTATCTTCGCGGCTTCGGCATATCCTTGGTACCGGCTCTCCTCACAACAATAGGCGTTTGCGGCACAAGAGTATTTTGGATATACGTCGTTTTCCCGTCGTCGCCTACCTTCAAAACCATTATGTATGCGTACCCGATAAGCCTGTCGCTTACGGCGGTACTGATATTTATAGCTCTGCTCGCCTATCACCCGTCGCGCAGGTTTAAAGGCGCCGTATCCGCCGAATAATCCGGCCGCGTAAAATTATGACTTAATATAAAAAAGGCACGTTAGTTAAAAAATAACTAACGTGCCTTTGCCGTGTCTGCAAACGGAGCCGATGCTCATTCGGCTATACGGTTGTCATATATCATAACATTTCTGTGAACATCCTTGACTGGCTTCAAAAGACAAATAGGCTCAAACTTAATCGGGTCTTTTTTAGAAAACGTGTTGTCGTGAATTTTCATATTTCTGCACGGGCCGCTCTCGTACCAATCCCTGCAATCGCACGAGATGTAAATATCGGGCATACCGACGCTTTTGAACGTGTTACCGAAAATCTCCGACTCCTTATCGGTAGTACAGAGAATGCCTCGCGTCGGGATCGCATTAAAGGTACATCCGCTCACGGTGAGATTCGGGTTATACGTGATGTTCTCAAAGACATACATTTCCGGCTTCATCGGCGGCAGCTTTTCTTTGAATTTCACAATGACCGTCTTTTTATCAATGTTGTCGTCCGTGCTGTCTACGGTATAAACGCCGTCAAGCTCCGACAAATCGGTTCTGCTGTATATTTTCACTTTATCGCCGGAGTAAAACGCCTTGTAACCTCCCTGCTGATGATGTACAAATTCAAGCTCGGCGGTTCGCTCGTCGCAAGCCTTTCTGAACCTTAAAAATGCGCCGTGCACATTGATTGCGTCATCGTGCGGGTGTTCAAAGTGCGAGTCGGTTATTTTCACATAGCCCTTGCAGCCGCATACGTGAATCAAATCGGCAAACGAAGAAACTCTGTAACCGCTCGCCGGCTTAAATGTCAGCTTATCAAAGCTCAGGTTTTCGCACATCTGGGACAGCCACCCGAAGCCGTGCATATAGTTGACGGTTAACCTCTCGCAGAAGATATCGGAGCAGTTCTCGAAAAACAATCCGCAGTTGTCGCGCAGCTTATTACGAGACATCGCAACGACGTCTCCGACCTTGAATTTAGGCGACACAAAATATCTGCATTCGACGGTATGATCCCCCGTTTTTTTGATTTTAAAAGCGTTTTTCGTAGGTGAGCGCAACGTTCTGAAAACCTCGTCGCCTCTGTGAATTACGTTGCAGTAGCACTCGCCGTTGGCTGTATAGGTGTAGTAATTCTCTCCGCTGAACGGACTTTTTTCAAAGAACGTAAGATTATTATTTTTGACCTCAAAGTCGCTTCCCGTCGGGATTTTATATGTAATTTTATTGAGCGAACGCTCTACGACCTCCATTTCGAAATTCGTCGGGGAGGCATATCTTACGGTGAAATTTACAAGCCTTACATTTTTACAGCCGCGCAGAGAAAACGCACACATATCGCCGTGAATTACAAGGGTTGAACCGCAGCCGTCCACGGTAATATTCTCCTTATTCTCGATAAGCACCGCAAAATACTTGTCGGGTGCCTTAAAAGAGTCCGTATTTGTCATATGGCAAACCTTGTGAATACAGCGCTCCTTGTAAAAATGATACTCATTCTTCGGGAAAATAAGAGTGTCTCCGCTCTGCAATTCATTTATCGCTTTGATAACGCCCTCGGCAGAATTTGAGACGTCGCAGAAATCCGTGGCTTTGATATTCAATGTCATCCTCCGATTGTAAATTATAGCATAAGCTGTTTAGATTGTTTTTAACTACGTGCTCGTTTTCGGCACATTCAGGTGTGCTCACATCACCGTTTGAGTCGGATTTTCAAGATGTAATGCCGGCTTTTTTAAGCTCCCTCTTCAGTCTCTTGACTGCCGCTGCAAGTATGATTTCGGTGTTTGTTCCGGTTGAAATAAGGCAATACACCTCGTGATAAACCGCATAAAACGCGCACTTCAAATCACACTTTTCCGAAACGGGATATTTCCTTTTATATGCTTCGTAAAGCCCGAAGCACTCCCCGGTCAGGTTTCTCAGCTGGAACAAATCAAATTCTTTGTCAGCCCACTTGCACTCAAGGGGGTCGATTATCGCGGTGATATTAAGTCTTTTATCGGACATTACATTCATAACATTCAAATCGCCGTGGATAAGAGACGCCTCTTTTACGGGCTCGCTGAAAATGTAATCAAAATTTTTCCACGCCGTTTGCATAACATTAAGCGTGCTGTCCTTCAGCCGTTTTTTTCTGTTAAGCTCTGCGGCGGTCTGTAAAATATCCTGCGCAAACGGTCGGTAAAAATCAAGCCAATTATCGTACTCGGGGAAATCGAGGCTGCCGAATTTGTTGCAGGTAACGCTGTGCCAATTTGCAAGACAATCCGCTATTTCATCTGCAAATTTCGCTTTTCTTTTTTTGCTTAAAAACAATTTCGAAAAGTCGGTGAAGCAGTCTGTTCCGTTCACAAATTCCTCAATTATAAAATCCATGGGGATTTCGTCGGTTGCGTCAAAGGTAAAATAGACCTTGGGAATATGAACCAGCGAGCTTTCGGCAAGCTTTTTCAGCGCGGCGCTCTCATTATGCTGCATACCGGCGACGCGGCAGGCCTTTACCGTAAGAATGTACGGCATCACGGGCAATTCGGCCTTGTAAACATATCCGAAGGAGCCGCCGCCTATGTATTTAATCTGCGTTGCTCGGCTCCCGTAATGTCTGAAAAGCACTTCCTTTGCAAATTCGCATGTCTGTTCTTTTGTGTATTTGCTGACTGTTTTTTGCTGCATAGGTACCTCCCCTTTTTCACACTGTTTTTCAACTTTGTTAATACCCGTATGTTTTCGACGTACCGATTTACACATTTATGTTTTAAAAATATAATATCAAAAAGAACAGCAAATATCAATAAACATCTCTGTACAAAAAAGCCGTCGGACATATAGCCCGACAGCTCTTAGGTCTTATATGTATTATGGTGCTTTCGACGTCCGCAAGGCTCGCCGAGCTCCTTTTCAATTTGCTTTTTAAGCGCAGCCAGCCTGTTTCTGACCGTTGACGACGGCATATTTTTTATCTTGCCGATCTCTCTGCTCGACCAGCCGTAGCTTTTAAGAGTCACTATTTCTCGGTCGAGCTCGCTCATTTTCAAAAGTATCTGCTGAATTTCAACAGATGTGATATCATCAAACACCTCAAGACATTTAATGCTTTCAAGCTCATCAAGCGAGTCGGCAAAATTGTTTTTACGAAGTCTGTCGGCAAGCACATTCTTTGCGATTTTAAAAATCAAAGACTTTTCTTTTTTGATGTAACCGAGCGTCGGCAGATAACCCCACAACTTCATAAAGGTGATTTGAGCCAAATCCTCTGCCTCGTCGCTGTCAAATCGCCTTGAAAAATACGAAACTATGCTTTTATAATACTTTTCATAAATTTGGTTAAACAGTTCAATGTTATTCATTTTTTTCCGTGATTTTGTTGCCTACGGTTGAATTGACTTTAACATAGCCCAAAATATTTTTGCCGCATTTTACCTCGTTGCCTGCCGCAAATGTTATCTTTTTATCGGAGAGCATTTGCTCGGTCATGTTATTGTCAATATCGACATTGTTGCCTGCGGCCACCAATGTATTGTAATCGAAGCTCCTCACCGTATCGCCGTCGATTTCGATGGTGTTAGGGTAAGGCTTTATTACGACGTTATCCTCAACCTCAACACTTCTGCCGTTCATTCGCGTCATCTCATAGCATGACTTTTTTCTTTTAAGCAGAAGCCCGTTCACGCACAAATCCGGAATCTTTTCAACGGTCTCAAGAATAACAATGCCGTTGACAATATAGAGGCAATCATCGGAAACATTTTTATCGTTTAATGTAACCATTCCGTTTAAAACGCTGTATTTGCTGTAGCTGACCTCTATAATGCTTGCAACATTTCGGATTGTTATCTTGGCATAGGCATTTTTCCATTCATCACTCGCATTTTTCGGAATAAGAAGCATCGCACAACTCTCGATTTTCTTGATTTCCCTTAACGCCTCGGCAGTAAAATTTTGCAAATCAAGAAGCGCTATGTTTTTTATGGTTTTTCTAAGCATAAACATTCCCCTTTAAAAGCTTTGAAACACACTTTGTCTATTAAGACGGATTTAAACCCGTCCGTATTATTTCAATTTGTTTTTACTTGCGATTACACACCCAAACGACATGCAAAGTAACGCTATTATCCGCACAACTCCGTCGGCGAACTGAATTAAAACAATTTTATCCATAATTCAAATTTCCTCTTAAAAGTTATTGAAGCGCGTTTCACTTATTAAGACGAAATTGAAGAGGAAACTGTCCGCATTATTTAAAAATTTATCGGAGTCCGCAAAATGCGGTATCGCAAAATAAACAATAAGGGCTCCGTTTTACGAAGCCCTTGAGCAAGTGTGTTCATATCAAGCGAAAAATCAAAGCCGTGCGATTTTACGTTCATTTATCCTCGGCGGACATATTTTTGCGACTGTTTGCACGCAAAATCACTTTATTTGAAATATCCTTGATTACAATCGGAACCGCTACCGCCAAAATCACATAGAAAAGATAAATTCCGGAATCTCTCCACGGGTATGCGTACCACAAAGTGCTCTTTGAAAACCTTGAAGCCCTTGATATTACTGGGGTTTCAGACTTTTTCGATTTATTTCCACTCTACAAAGACTAACACATTTTGTTTATAAAATGCATCGTGTAGTCTTCGCAGTATTTTGATAATCCATATTATCATACCTGTATGATGAGAATTTATCATTTTCTTATCAGGTGCGATAAAACCGATGGTTGCAAGAAAAGAATAATCGCAACCGGATTGGTTTTACATTTATATTATACTTGATATCTTTTTGCCTTGCAAGATGTATTTTAATTTTACGCACACATTTCAAAAAATGTGCGTAAATTTTAATTGTTTTTTTTAGTTGTCTCAGGTATAATAAAATCAGCACACAATTACGTGTTCGCTGTGCGTGAATTTTATTTAAGGAAGAGGGTGAATGAGTGAATCTTCAAGAGCGAGCAAAAGAAGTAGTTGTAGACAATAATGGCATTGCAAAATCTGCCGACTTTGTCGCTGCCGGAATCAGAGCTGTTGATGTCGTAAACCTGTGTAACGCAGGCTTTCTTAATCGTGTACGACACGGATACTATCAGCTTGCCGAACAATGTGTTTCTTCAGAAGAACAATTGCTTGCAACACTCATCCCAAAAGGAATAGTTTGTGTTGAATCTGCGTTGTTTCACTGTGGTTACAGCGACTTTGCACCACGAAAATGGTCAATAGCTGTACCTCGTTCAATGTCAAGAACAAAGCTAAAAGTCGATTCGCTTGCTATTCAACCTTATTATATGCAGCCTGAGTTGTATGAACTTGGGAAAATCACCGACAACTTCAATGGAGTTGAGCTGCCTGTATATGACCGTGAGCGAACAATATGTGATTGTTTCAAATATCGTTCAAGATTAGATAACGAAATTTTCAACAAGGCCATTAACGCTTATGTAAAAGACGACAAAAAGAATCTGAATAATCTTTCTGTTTATGCTAAAAAACTTCGTGTGTATAAAAAGGTTACCGAACTGATGGAGGTATTGCTAAATGGCTGATATTGCAGCGTCTGTGCTTACTCGATTAAAGAATAAGGCGCAGGCAAGTGGAAGAAGTTATCAACTTTCCTTACAACTCTTTTGTCAGGAAGAATTTTTGCGCAGACTTAAAAAATCAAAATATGCAGAAAATTTTGTTCTTAAAGGCGGATTATTTATCTATTCGCTTACCGAATTTGACAGCAGAGTTACAGTCGATGTTGATTTTTTTCTTCGACAAATGCCGAACACTCCTGAACAACTGCGAGTTGTGCTTGAAGAAATTATCGCAACACCTACTGAAAATGAATTTGTTACATTTGAGATAACAGATGTTGCTCCCATTGCTGTTGCAAAAAAATATGCCGGTATCGGTGCATCACTTGTTGCACACATCAAGAATACAAGAACACCTTTCAGCATTGATTTCGGCGTTGGCGATGTCATCGTGCCTAAACAGGAAAAGTGAAAAATTCCAACACAGCTTGACGATTTCATTTCTCCGACTGTAAATACATATTCGCTGGAAACAACAATTGCCGAAAAGCTTGATGCAATTCTCGATTTATTGGAATTTTCAAGCAGAATGAAAGATTATTATGATATTTATTATCTTGCCAATAAGTTCGATTTTGACGGTGCAACGCTGACAAAATCACTTAAAAAGACTTTTGAAAACCGTGGACACGCCTTTACGATAGAACAATTTGAGCAGGTTATGGCTTTTGCCGAAAATGATGCAATGCAAAAGAAATGGAAAGCATTTTGTCGAAAGATAGATACTAAAACCGATACATTCAGCAAAGTAATCGAAACAATAAACCTTTTCCTTGCAGAACCAATCAAAGCAGCAGAAAGCACGGCATTCACCGCACATTGGACTGCATCAGAAAACGAGTGGAAATAAAACTATTGATATGCACGCTATAAGTGTGAACGGAGGAACCTAACAATGGCAAAAATCATGGAACAACCAATTGTAGATTTTTTAAGACAACAGCTTAACTTTTCTGGATTCCCACTTCCTTCTGTAAGTGAAGATGAAAATCATCTTATTGTTTATGAGCAGGATAGTTATAAGCAAAATAGTGAATTGCTTGAACTGTTTCAACATGCTTCAAAGTGTAATGCGAATCCTGATATTTTATGGACAGACAATGCTGATTTTGGCAAGCCTGAATTTATTATCATCAACACCCATAATAATTTGGCTATTGTTGTTGAATGTAAGCCTAAAATTGCAAATCATAGTAGCAAAAAATTGCGAGAAGAAGGAATCCTTGTTCGAGATTCTAAAGTTATTAGCAGGTATTCCGTGGAAGGTGCTTTACATTACGCCAAGTATTTGTCTGCTAATTACGATGTGATTGCCATCGCTGTCAGCGGTACACCAGATAATTATAGAATAGATACTTTTGCTTGGGAAAAAGGACGCTTACATATTGAGGACGAAAAAGGACCATTTGTAAATTTGAACATTCATTCCATTTTGTCGTACAAAGAATATACACAAGCATTTGATTCAATAAACACTATCAAGAGAACTATTTTGGAAAAAGACGCCCTAAGTGTTGCCCAAGATTTGAATCAAACTCTTTATGATGCAAGTGTTCCTCCTATTGACAGAAGTTTGCTTATAAGTGGATTGCTTTTGGTTTTGCGTGATCCTGTTTTCATAAATAGTTATCGCGATAAGAAAATTTCTGAGAAGAAACTGCTAAAATTATTGGGTGATTCTATGGAAACAGAGTTGGAAGAATTAAAAGTTCAAGACTCTTTTAAGTTTTCTATGGTTCTTACGCGGTTTAAGGATGTCTTTAATCAGCCGGGCATGCTCAAAGACAATGCACGTGTTCTTCGTTCTGTTTTGGATACATTGAAAGCCAAAGTATACCCGTGTATGCAGGGTGACTTTTCTCTTGATATTATTGGCAAATTTTATAGTGAATTTTTGAGATATGCTAAGGGTGACCAATCAAGTGGAATTGTACTAACTCCTCCTCACATCACAGAGTTGTTCTGCGATTTGGTTAACTTGCAAATAGACGATGTTGTTCTTGATCCGTGTTCTGGCACAGGCGGATTTTTGGTTTCTGCAATGAACCGCATGTTTAAACTTGCCGAAAAATTTCCCAATTCGGAGGATGAAAAAGAAAAAATAAAAACAAGCCGTCTAATCGGTTGTGACGACGATAAATTAATGTTTTCGCTAGGTTGCTCTAATATGATTTTGCGTGGCGACGGAAAAGCTAATATGTATTATGGTTCATGCTTTGATCACCAAGAATCTTTAAGGAGCAAAAAGCCAACTGTTGGGATGATAAATCCGCCTTACAGTGGTTCTATTTATTCGCCGTTACAATTTGTTGATTTCTTATGCGACACCGTTGAAAAAGGAAGTTTAGTGTGTTCCATCATTCCTATTGCGTGTGCATATGCCGAGGAAAATAAGCTTATGAGGCAGCAAATCATGCAGAAACATACTTTGGTGGCTGTTATGAGTATGCCTATTGAACTTTTTAGACCTATTGGAACTGTTCCGTGTATAATGTTGTTTAAAGCTCAAGAGCCCCACGATAAAGAAATACCCACATATTTAGGAAACTGGAAAGACGATGGTTACAAGTGGAAAAAAGGCGTTGGAAGGATTCCCGATGGTTCAAAGGCGCTTGAAGCGAAAGAACGATGGATCAAATCATTCAAACGGACCATTGATGATCCCAACATAGGAATTTGGCAATGCTTAGATGGAACTGATGAATGCTGTTGGGAACGTTATGCAAAAACAGATTACTCAAAACTTGATCAAAGTGCTTTTGAATTGGAAATCAAGAAATATTTAATATTCCAGTTAAATCAAATGGATTTGTCAGAAATTTCAAACAACAAGGAGAATAATAATGATTTCAGTAAGTAAGATATTCGAAATTCTTCCTGGTCACGGTCTTGAATTGTGTAATATGAGCATATCTCAGCAAGGTATACCTTTTGTAAATAGATCGTCTAAAAACAATGGCGTGGCATGCAGAATTGATCCTATAGATGATTTGTTACCTCTTCCTGCTCATACCCTATCAGTGGCATTAAACGGTTCTGTACTCGAAACATTTTTGCAGACCGAACCCTATTACACGGCATATCATGTGGCGTGTTTAAAACCGTTAATAGAATTATCAGATCAAGAATTATTGTATTATGCAGCCTGTATAAGATTAAATCAATATAAATACAACTATGGGCGTCAAGCTAATGCTTCTTTGAAATTTTTAGAGATACCATCACCTAAAGATATTCCAGCCTGGGTAAAATCTTATTCGATTCCCAGTATGAAAACATATCTTAATCGTGCAAGCAAAGATGACGTTCCATTTAATCCTATTAAATGGAAAAAATTTGGCTTGGAGCAACTGTTTGATTTCGATAAGGGCACATTTCATCCTGAAGGAACATATACAACGGGGAACACTCCTTTAATTGCTGCCGGAGAGAAAAATAATGGAATAATGAGGATGACTAATTTACCCGCAGTGTTCCCAGCTAATACCATTACTGTGGGCAAAGCTCAACTTACTGTTTTTTATCAACCTAAACCTTTTGCTGCATCTCATGATGCCGTTGTCCTTTTCCCAAAATTCAAATGTAATAAGTATATTGGTTTATTTATGTGTGCAGTTATAAAAAATGAAGCATATCGATTTCACTATGGTAGACAGATACAATTGGAAGCAACTAAAAAATTGCAAATTAAGCTTCCTGTTATTTTAAAAGATAATGTGCCAATAACAGATGATGACGGAAATTGTATTCCAGATTTTGAATATATGGAAAGTTTCATGAAATCTTTGCCGTTCAGCAACAAAATATGAGGTTAAACTATGAGTGAAATAAAAACTTCTGCTAAAGGAATAGACTACGCAAAACCATGTGTATTAAAAACTAAATCAAGGGTTTATTCTCAAGCAGTGCTAATGAAAATCCCCCATGAGCATCACAATGAACCAGACATATCATTAAAAATAGGAAGATATCTGTTTCCTTTTGGTAAAGTTCAAAACGAAAAACCCAAAAGTGAACTTACATTAGACAACGAAGAATTAAATGCTCTTATCAGTTATATTTCTGAAAATTATGTTCCTGTAAATCTTGGCTCTGGAAAATATATAAATGTATCTGATGATGATGAAGAGCTTATAAATAAATTTAAAGAGTTAGTTGAAAAGAATAGCGATACTGCCGAACTTCTGATTGAAAAAGGAATTCTGTCTGACAATGTATTTGTTGCTGCAACATCCATAAAAAAGAAAGATGCCCTTATTGATTTTGAAAAAAATCTTGGAGAAACATTGCCTGAATCTTTTTGGCAGAATTGGTTTTCTGAAAACAAATGGGTTCTTGGTTCGGATTTTGCGCAAATTATCGATGAGCGAAATATAGATACCGAGAATATCGCAGACTATATAATGCGTGCTTTTGACGGATTCGTAGATTTGGTCGAAATAAAAAAACCAAATGGTTTGCAGTTTTGGTCTGCAACAAAAGACCATAATAATTATGTTCCTTCTACTGATTTAGTTAAAGCTATAACTCAATGCCTCAACTATATTTATGCTATTGAGCGTGAAGCAAATAGTGTTAAATTCATCGAAAAGACAAAGAGCAAAGTAATAAAACCACGCTGTATTTTGATTTTTGGACGTTCTAATGATTGGAATGACGAACAGCGAGAAGCTTACAGAATACTCAATGCTGCATACAATCAAATATCAATTCTTACATATGATCATCTTTTATTCCGTGCAAAAAATGTATTAGGGATAACGGAAGATATTGATACTACAGATGACGATGAGTTACCATTTTAATAATAAACGCCGAGTGCGGCTCGCTTTCGAAGTCGTACTCGGCGTGATTTTATGCATAGATTAAATCCGCATTTACAATTTCTGTCGCACTATTACAAATATTATTCATTTTCTGCACCCAAAATATCGTATCGATGTTTCAAGCTTTTTAGTTCAAGTGTAAGCTGCAATAACCCTGCCAACGACAAAACCCCGTACTGACTTCAATCCGTCAGTACGGGGTGTAATGTTAATATGGTATTTTTGTGAGCCACAAGATATTACTTTTTACTCACAAACCACTCGGTACACACAATAAAGGGGACCGAGCAGAATCTTATCAAAATCTTATCAACGGGCTCTTTAAAAACCCTGAAACCCTTGATATTACTAGAGTTTCAGACTTCTTCGATTTACTCCCACTCGACAAATCCTATTATATGGGACTGTATTTTCTATGTTTTCACGGATAAATTATTCGCAAATTTGTTAATGTTTCACCTGTTATTTTTGGCCGCTCAATTTCTTAGTATCAAAATAGTATCACAAAAGGCGGAGAAATGCAACCACATTCCCCGCCTTTTCCAAATCACTTCTCATTTTTCTTTAATACTATTCTTTGATATGTTCTAAGCGATTCCCCTCTTGGTCAAACAATTCATATACTTCATACTTGCCAGTTCCAGTCCCATAAAACAAGTGATAACCGTTTATATCTAAAGGTGTCAACTCTTGATTTTGATAGGTAATAGCGGCTACATCTTCGTCATAAGCGACAGCCATCACAACATATTTATCACTTTTATCATACCAAGAAACCAATACTTGCGTTCTAAGGTCACCACTGTCGAGCTTTTGAGGTATTTCAATATTTAGAGAGCCATTCATTTCAACAACGCTATAAAAAATACTGTTTTTTTGTATGATAGCGTTCTGGAGTTCATTATTATTATTTTTGTTAGTATATATTACTACAATAAGATTTTCATCAATTTGTTGGGAGGTTAAGATTTCGCCTACTTCAAACGGATATTTTATTCTGTTAAGTGCAGTATCAATACTTTTAGGAAAGTATATAAAAGAACCAATTACCACACTTAAAAAGATAAATAGTCCAATAAAAATTAGTTTTCTGTTTTTCATGTGCGGCCTCCAATGGGAATTTATCGTTTACATTATAACAGTAAAATTCCCTGCTGACAAGTACAAAACGGGAGGGCACCCCATAGAGTGCCCTCCTGCTGTCCGTTACCTCGCCCCCCGTCTAAACCTCCGCTTTGCTTTCTTCTGCTCCCGCTCTTGCGCCTCCCGGCGCTTTGCGTCCTCCACGGCTCGCTCTACTTCCTCCGGGCCGAAAGCCCGCTTGACCCGCTCAAAGTCGGCAATAGCACCCCGCAGGGCCTTGTTCTCCAACTTCGTTTCCTGCAAGCGGTCGGACAACCGCTCGTTTCCTTCCCTGGCCCGTCCATAGTCTCCCTGCAACCGCTCATACTTCCTCTTCAACTCGACATAGGCCCGGTACAGGGAACGCAGCACCTTGACGATCTGCGCCAACAGGGGCTTGGCTTTCTTCTCCCGGTAGGACTTGGCGCTTTCCAGCGGCCCCGGCTCCGGTAATATCCGCTCCGGGTCATCGGAGAACTGCGCCGCCAACTGCTCCATGTTCCTCACAGCCGGGGCCAGCTCCTTTAGGCGCTGTTCCTGCCGCTCCACCTGGCCCTGCTTCTTGGCCTTGACCGCCTCCAGCTCGGCAATCTCCTTGGCCCGCTGTTCTTTCTTGTAGTCCATCACAGACAGGTGCTTGTCGTGGGTGCCCTTGTCCTCCCACTCTATCCCGTGGCGCTCCATCACGGCGGCAAGCTGTTCCTTTTCAGAGCGTACCCACTGGCTCCACTCCGTGTCGCCCCTGGTGCCGCCCTTGAATCCCTGGGCCGCTAACGCCTGTTTCAGCGATACCCTTGTGTCCAGGCCTCGCTTGCTCCCGGTGGTGAACGGTACGAAGTCGATGTGCAGATGGGGTGTGGCCTCGTCCATGTGGAGGTGGGCGGAGAACACCCGGAGCTGGGGGTTGCGCTCCTGGAAACCTCTCATGTACTCGTCCAGCACCGCCGCCGCAAGCTGGCCGTCCTCGCCCTCGGCGCTCATGTCGTCCTTATTGCCCACTTGCAGGATGATTTCATGGAACGGCTTTTCCTGCTTGCTGGAACGTATCTTTTCATAGTAGTCCTCGATTTTGCGGTCTGCCCTGGTCTGCTTGTCATTGTACCGCTTGAGGGCCTCGTCAAAAAGCTCATGGAAAACCGTCTTGATATTTTCGTGGCAGTAGGTTATATTCAAGTGGGAGCGTGACCGGTCGGTGTTCTTGGCGTTGAACGCCCTGCTGTTGTGGTTCACCGAACCCTGCCCCACCATTGCGCTAATCGTCCTTTTCAAATCAACACTCCTTTCGCCGCGCCAGCGGCGGCCTTTGTTACTTTCTGCGAAAGTAACGCAAAAGCACTTTTGACAGCCTTGCGGCCATCAAAAGCGCATTTGCGCCCTACGGGGTGGAGTGGGGGCGTTGCCCCCGCCGTCTGCGGACAGCTCCCCCAGCAGGGCTGCCCTTTGAAAAGGGCACCCTGCACCCCGCCTAAACTTTGACACTCGCCGTTGGGCAGGGGGGAAAGGCACAGCCTTTCCCCCCACCCGGCCAGTGTCCTCCGTGGGCCAAAAGTCAAGGGGTTCGGGTTGTATTGCCTTGCGGCAATCTCCACCCCCAGGTATGCCCCCTTGACTTTTGGCCCCGCTCCCCGTGACGGCCGTGACGACCGTGACGATGTTTTACACACCGCCCCCGCTCTCAAAAAAGCCGTCACAGCCGTCACGGTCGTCACGCCTGGGGTGGTTCCAGGGTGAGGGTGATACTTCTCCCGGCGTGGCTCCTGCTGTTCTCATAGCGGATATGGTACTCTGCCGCCAATCTCCCGGCCCGGACGTTCAGCCGCATAGCCAGGGCGTTGGGCTTCATGTCGGTTTGGAGAGCCGCCGCCAGCTCCGTGGCCGTACCGCCCCAGGCGGGCCTGTCTACCGTCACAAGGGCGGCAACGGCCTCCAATACCGGGTCGGGCGGTTCCACCCACGGCTCCGTTTCCAGCCGCTCCAGCTCCCACACAAGGCGCTCCTTGTCCTTGGTGAGATACATCCGCTGGTCTTGCTGGTCACGTCCGGCCACATCCAGAATGGCGCTGCCGTCCGTCCGCTTTTCCTTTTGAAGAAGAAAGGCCCCGTCCGCCGCTCCTAACAGGCCGTTGGTGCCGGAAATCATATCAAACTTATCATCGGCCTGTTGCTTTCGGGTGTGGTGTACCAGCAGGAGACAGATACCGCAATCATCGGCAAGGCGTTTCAGCTTGCCCACCACCTCGTAATCGTTGGCATAGCTGTACTTGTCCCCGCCGACCTCCCGGACTTTCTGGAGGGTGTCAATGATAATCAGCTTGGTGTCGGGGTGTTGGCGGACAAACTTCTTTAGCTGTTCCTCCAGGCCCAGGCCGAGCTGTTTGGCGTAGATCGCAAAGAGCAGGTCGTTAGTGCCGTCCATGCCGAACATCCGATACAGCCGCCCCTGCAAGCGGCGGTGGTCGTCCTCCAACGCCAGATAGAGGACGGTGCCCTTGTGGACGGGGTAGCCCCACAGGGGGAGGCCCATGCTGACATGGTAGGCAAGCTGGGCCATCAGGAACGACTTGCCCACCTTGGGCGCTCCCGCAAAGAGGTACGTCCCAGGGTAGAGCAGACCGTCAATGATTGGCGGTCTGCTCTGGTAGACATTCCGGTAAAGCTCATTCATGGAAACGGTGTGGAGGTAGGCCGGGTCGCTTGTCCGTTGAAGCTCCCGAAGAATATCCTCCATACTTTCATCCTGGGGGTTGTTTTCGGTAGCCGCTTCTGATATACTGTCCGTGGTACATATTTGTGAATTGGGCTGTTCCCCGCCTGCGCCAACAGACGGATATGGGACAGTCCTTTTCGTTTCTCTGGAATCCATCAATCTATCAATCCTCCTTCATGCCGCCCAGCGTCACGGTGATAAGGCGGATGGTGGCGAGCAGTTCATCATCCACCCCGCCCCCGGCCTCCATGCGCCGTAGCTCCCCCAGGACGGCGGCGAGCTGGTCACGCAGGGCCTTGTAAACCCTGGGATTGCCCTGCACCACAATGTCCCGGTTCAAAAGTCGCCGGGTGATGTAGTCCTGTTTGGTCAGCCCGGACAGGCGGACGGCAATCTCAATCTGTTCGTTTTCCTCCGGAGACACCCGGAACGCTATGGTCTTGCTTCTCCATCGGTTGTGGTTGTCGAGATTTTTCGCAGACATGATTTAAGCCCCCTTTCGCTCCATGTTCAGCTTGTCCGCCATCTCCGCCTGCCGGGTGGGGAACAGGTGAGCGTAGCGGTAAGTGATGTCGATGCTCTCATGCCCCACCCGGTCAGCGATTGCCAGGGCCGTGAAGCCCATGTCAATCAGCAGGGAAATGTGGCTGTGTCTCAAATCGTGAATCCTGATCCGCTTGACCCCTGCCTCTTTCGCCCCCCTGTCCATCTCCCGGTGAAGATAGGATTTCGTTACCGCAAAAATGCGGTCTGTCGGCTCCACGGCGTATAGGCTCTTGATGTAGTCCTCCATTTCTTCACAGAGGAAAGCGGGCATTTGAATGACCCGGTTGCTCTTGGCCGTCTTGGGGTCGGTGATAACGTCCTGGCCCTTGATACGCTGGTAGGATTTCGAGATAGAAACCGTCTGCTTCTCAAAGTCGAAGTCCCCAGGGGTGAGGGCCAGCAGCTCCCCCTCCCGAATACCGCACCAGTAGAGCATTTCAAAGGCATAGTAGGAGAGGGGCTTGTCCATCATAGCGTCAGCGAATTTCAGATACTCCGCTTTTGTCCAGAACAGCATTTCCCGGCCCTTGGCCTTGCCCATGTTGCCCACCTGGGCGGCGGGGTTGACTTTCAGATTGTAGTGCTTCACCGCATGATTGAAAACGGCGCTCAACTGATTGTGAAGCGTTTTCAGATACACGGGGGAGTAGGGCTTGCCGTTCTTGTCCCGGTAGTTCAGCATTTCACTCTGCCACGCCATGACCTCTTTGGAGTGGATTTCGCTCATTTTCCGCTTTCCAAAGTAGGGCACCAGCTTCTTGTAGAGGATATGCTCTTTCGTTCCCCAGGTGTTCGCCTTGATACGGCCTTTCATGTCTGCGGCGTAGAGCGCCACGAAGCTCTCAAAGGTCATATCCAGGTCGGCGGTCTGCTGTTGCAGGAACGTCCGTTCCCACTCCAGCGCCTCCCGCTTGGTCTTGAAGCCCCGCTTCATCTTCTTTTCCTTTTTGCCCGTCCAGTTCTCAAAGTAAAAGGACGCATACCATGTTCCCTTGGCCTTGTCTTTGTACGCTGGCATTTTCTTCCCTCCTTACTGATTTTCCCGCAGTCCATAGAACTTTTCCTCGAAGTAGCGCCTGCTCACCCGTCCGGGGATGGTAAGGAAACCTTTCTGCTTCAGCTCCTCGTTCATCTCCCGCACCAGCTTGTAGGCGTAGGGCTTGGAGATACCCAGCGCCCCGGCTACTTCCTCGGCCCGTACAAACAGCTCTTTGCTCAAATACAACACCTCCTTATTGTTGGTTCGCAAAATTGTTAATGCCGACATCCTTATTATACATTCGCATGGTTGTTAATGTCAAGAGTTTATTTCGCAATTATGTTAATTTTCTTCTTGCATATTTCGCTTATTTGCGCTATACTATTTTCAAAGGCGGTGGAACATATGACAGTAGGAGAAAAAATCAAGAAAATCCGCACATTTCGGGGTATGACGCAAAAGGAATTGGGGCTGGCTATCGGCTTTGAGGAAAAGGGAGCGGATAACCGTATTGCCCAGTACGAAACGAATTACCGTGTGCCCAAGAGGGAGCTGCTGGACAAGATTGCCCAGGCCCTGCGGGTAGACCGCCAGAACTTCTATACGGTTCAACCTGGCTGTGCCGAGGACTTCATGCGGACGTTCTTCTGGCTGGACGAGGACAGCCCCGGCTCCATCCGTCTGTTTCAGCTTGTCTGCAATCCCGGCAAGATAGGGGCCTCCGATGATACCGCCGTCCGATACAACGACACGGACGACTGGCCCGCTCAACCTCCCGTGGGTATCTACTTCAACTATGGCCTTGTGGACGAGTTTATGAGGGAATGGCTTTTGCGCCAGCAGGAGCTACACGCCGGGGAGATTACCAGGGAAGAATACTTTGAATGGAAAATCAACTGGCCGCTTACTTGTGATGACAGCAAACGGTTTGACAATTATGTTCCTTGGAGAAAAGAAAAATAGGGCAAGCAAAACCGCCCTGCCGAATTTGTCGTTCAGCAGGGCGGTTTGCTTGCCCTTTGCAATCATTCTCTTGTGTGACCGGGTTGAAACGAATAGTATCAAACCAGTATCACAAGGCAAAGTGACAGGTCAAAAACCCTGTATTCATGCGGGTTTGCGCCGTTTTGACGCTCATTCCCACTCGCTCCCTGTAAATCAACCTTAAACACTTTTGTTTATGAAATTTATCAGAGAGTATCTATATTATTTGAATTATCGGTAAAGCATACGCTATCCAATTTTTTGTTGCCAAAATGTTGCCACAAATATTCTATTCTTATCATTGCAAAACTAATATTATTTCCCATGGGAATAGCTTAGTGCGGCTTTGGAGCAAGTGTAGTATATCAAATTGTCTCGAAAAATGCAATATTCAATGATGTACTTTACTCATCTGTTTCGGTCGATTCTATCCTATCACGCAAATCACTTAATGCTAACCCGTCTTTAGTAAAGTATCTCCAACCATTAACGTGTGAATTTTCCGCCCAGCCATATTTTTCAACCAATATTTTAATAGCTAAAGCCGTGACAGAATAAGTTTCACCATTAAATTCGACCCGATTTTTATCACTGGACACTTTTGCAACAATATTTTCATCGTATAAGAAATTGATTCTTTCTCCAATTTTAATATTTAGTAGTTTAAAAGAATTGTTGGAACGTTTTGTTCTACTTTCAGCCAATTCTTCTTCTTGAGATTGACTAAGGGTTGGAGTATATAGCTTAAGGTTTTCAAGGTCATTTCTTAAAATTGCTATATCCTTGAAAACACCATATGCTGTTTCAGGCGATATTTTGAAAAATTCTCTTTCCCTAATACGACCATTATCAAGTTGCTCCCTTGCATGTAATGAATCGTCAACTCTATCGATAATGCTGTGAATTCTCTTTTCAACTTCAAGGGGGTTATTCACTTCATATACTGCATAGCAACGATATGACAGAGGAATATTGGTAGGAGAGTTTAACTCTTGCAATCTTTTTTCAATATCATTGCGTTCCGTCATACCTATTTTTACCCAGCCGTCAAGACAAGGGTTTGTTAATATGTACACTATTCCATTTGACATTTTATTTCTCTCCTAATTGGTTACCGTTTCAATGTTATTATTGCCTTTGGAAGGAAATTTTAAAACATCCTCAAAAAGCAACTCTTCTATCACTTGTTGCACCTTATATTTAATAGTACGAGCGTTTTCACCTTGTGTACTAATTACTGGGCTAACCACAGCATAAATCATTTCAGGACTAAGTCTGTCCTGATATTCTTCTTTGCGTGATAAAATTTCATTCATAACGATAGAATGAATTGTATCACAGGAAAAATCATCAAAGTGTATAAATTTATCAATTCTATAGTAAATAGGAAGGCCCAAGTTCTTTTTCATTTCTTCTTCGGAATGATAATTTGAAGTGAGTACTATAAGTGTCCCTGATACATCAACATCGTAGTTAGCATCTTTAAATAATACATTGTCAAATAACGTGTAAAATGCAGAATAAAAATGCTCAGGACATTTATCAAGTTCATCAAAGAAAATTAAATTTGATTCTCGTTCTAATAAGTCATATCCTAAGCTTTTTCTATTTGGTGCATCTCCAAAGAAATATTCGGAGTAGTTGTTATTTTTAAACATAGATAAATGTTTTTCGTAAAACTTCCCCTCAAAAAACTTGTCGGCAACCTCACGCACCAATTCAGTTTTGCCAAGACTACTATTGCCATATAGCATTATAACATACGGTTTACTTCTGTTAACAGATGTAAGATACCATAAACTTTTGCTGATTTCGTTAATAGCATTTTCTTGTCCTATAATATGCTCAGAAATTTCTTGTATATTTTTGGCAAATTCAGATGAATTTTTGTTTATTATATATTTTTGAGTTAATATATCGAGTTCAATGATATCACGATTGTGTTGGCTTTTCAAATAATCATAAAGTACTTGAGGCGGATTATGAATATATATTTCTGCATCGGAAGCAGTTAATTCTTCAATGAGTTCCCCGAGTCTATCGTGTGCAGCATCGACGATACCGTGATAATTATCATTTTTTAGTATAAGAATCGGCGTGTCAAATTCCATATTGATTTTATTCTGCTTCGCAACATCTGATAATTTTACAAGCTCTAAAAAACCATGCACATCGTCATCTTCATCAAATAATGGTAAATTTGAATCAAAAAAAGCCTTTGACCCGATAATGATATGATAGCTTCTCTTAGCGGTCATCTTTATCCTCCACTGAAACGCACGCATACACAACGTCATATAATTTAACTTTGTCTGCACTTGTTGCTTGATTTGTTACTTCTTTGTGCTGTTTGCTTAAAGTAGTTGTTGACGGATACACATCAGCTAAACTTTGCGGTTGTCCAGCGGTTGATATTAGCTTTTCCATTTTACTGATTTCTTTTAAAAAGTCAAAACGCTCTTTTTGAAATTCCCCGACAGGAATGCAGTAGAGTGTCATCATCGTGGTTAAAATATCATTTCTTTTATAATTGCTGACAAATGCGGCATTGTTAAAGCGCACATAAATTTTATCGTTAATTTTATATGTGTCATAACCATCATAGCTGTCCATTACAGTTTTAAATTCATTGGTATCAACGCCCTCAACTCCCCCTTTTACTATTTTCAAATAACCTCCAGCAACTCGAAGAAAAGTTGAAGAATTTTCGATATCAGCTAAAACTACATTTTTCTTTTCTTCTAGACAAGGCTTTATTTTTTCAAATTCAGAGATTTCTGTCGAGGTAATTGTTGTAGTTTTATCCCTTTTAGCAATATATGAAACAGCTAATTTACTACTAAAAAGAAATCCCAAACGTGACCAAAAAGGGACGCTTAAATTCACTTTAGCAGAAGTCTCAATGTTTCCATCACTTTTTATAGAAGTAGATATGTCAGTTGTATGAAGTACGCTTCCGTGTTCTTGCTCTTGAAGTATATTTTGAATGGTTTCCTTATCAAAATATATTATTTTGTTAATTGCCATTTTGCCCATTTTTAACACCTTACTATGCTATATAATGATAATTTATAGCGTGAATTATATCGTTGTAGTCACTATCTGCTATTTCTAAAACACTTTCATCATCCCAACCTACACTTAACACCTGTAAGAACTTGCAAAACTCAAAAATATGTTCTTCAACCTCACTTGTGAGATTTTGGCGAATGCTATAAGTCTTTGCAATAAGTAAGACTTTTTGTGCTGCTAAATCTACAATGTGCGTATTGTTATTAGGGTGGGCATATCCATAATGCTGATTTGGTGTCAGCATTATCAAATTCTCAACATAATGCATAATTTCAGGAAATTCATTTTTAGGGAATATGTGATGTGCTTGTGTTGGAGCAGTATTATCATTCTGACCATCAACGAACATAGTCAGTTCAGAAATATTTTCTCTATATTGATTTGTAAAATCACGCAATAGTCTTTTGGAACGTGACATCATCTGTTCGAAATATCCATCTCTTCTATCAATATTAGGATGAGTAGCAAGCCATTCTTGTCTTGTCACATCTTTCGGCTTATCACGATAAACATCTCTAAAATTATCCTGATTATACATCATATCGGAACGATTTATTTTGTGTTTTGACATTCGACCTTTTTCAGAGCCTAACTTGTCCCTGCTGAAAGCAAGAGGGTTTACTACCTTTGTAAATATTCGTTTAGGCTCGTAATCCTTTTTTACAGGAGTATAGCTATGATAGAAATCAATAAAAGCTTGTTTCATAGCATTAAAGTGTGCAGAATCTTGATTTTCAAAAAAATCGTTAAAAACATCAATTAGTCCACTGTCTGTTAGCACTTTTTCAATATAGCACTGTAAAAATCGCAGTGCATACACGTCATTTCGGGCAATATATTCAAGAACATCTCTATTTTCAACAATATATAAATGCCTTGATGTTTCCGAAACATCTTTGAGTATGCCAGCATAACAGAGCATACTAAGCGGTTGTGAGAAAACCTTATCATATTCGTTTTCCGCAGTTCTTTCATCAGTGCCCGGTTTGGAATATGTTTCAGCTATTGTTTGCTTTGCATATTCACTTTGCCAAATGTCTTTAACAGTAAAACACTCGTTGACGGTATCAATATAATCTAATACAAAGTCAGATATAGACCAAACAACATCTGGTGTGCACTTTTGGTCAATCCATCTGCCGTTATGACTTTCTCTTATATCATAATCGTGTTGATTACAAAAATCTATAATATCCTGTTGTGTCAACATAATAAATCCTCACTTTGTATAATTTCTAAATAGAATTTGAATATTTTCTTCTTCGTCCAGTTTTTCTGTTATAGGTGCTTTTTTTGGCTTTTCTCTTAATATGCCGTAAAAAAACACCGAACAGGCATCAACATTTAACGACCTTGTTTGATAATTTCGAGCGACTTGATAAAAGTCTCTATATTCGGGCGTTGCAAAAAACGCCATTTGCTCTTTTGTGAGCATTGTATTTTTCTTAGGAATTAATATAGCTAAAGAGCCATTTACAAGGCATCCTTTTGGTTTTTTAATAACACGTGGCTTATAAGTCATATTCGGCGTAAGATAAACTCCATCGCTATTCAAATAACTATAGACAGATAAATTGCTGGCAGTATTTTGTGAAATATAGGAATCATAGCCCTCGATATCTATAATTTGCTCTCCGTCAGCACTTATATTTCGAGATTTCAATACACGGATTTCTCCTGTTGAAGAAAGTAATTTATTAGTAATTTGTCTATCTCTAAACACTTTGAAAACGTTGAAATCAAGTTTTTTACAAACTGAATCAAATATTTCATCACGGTAAATAATCCAATATGGAAGCTTTTCGTCAAATATATACTTTTGAGTTTGAGAAATATATTTACCGTGTGTAATGGAAGCCACTCGAGTAATCGATGGGCGGCTAAGATTATTGATAAAAATTGCTAAGGTTTCTACAAGGACTCCGGGGAATCCCTTTTCTCCAAAGTCAATAATGCACTCAACAGCCTTTTTAGATAAATAACTTCTTGTAGGGGCAAACTCAGGAGTGTTCAACAAGAACTTTGGAAAAATTAAAGCTATATAATTACCGAGATTGATTGCCTTGTCTAAAAAGAATGAGCAAATGTTTGTTGTTGATTTGTTAATCGCATTGCTACGATAAATATTCAGTAATTTGTTAGTGGATTTCATTTTGAAGAAAGGCGGATTTCCAATTATATAATCATACTTGTCCTCAAAATTATGAAGCAAAAAATCACCGTGAATATAATTGATAGTACAAGTGTCAGGAATGTTGTAATATTTTAAAATAAGTTCATCGAATTCTAAACTATGTTCATCAATATCAACAACATCAAGGATTATTCTTTTTCCCTCGAATTTTTTGATAATTAGGGGCAGAAAGTTGCCAACGCCTACAGATGGTTCAAGAATACGAACAATATCCTTTTCGGTGTCCGGCAAGGCTTTCATCATTTCGGTTATAAGGGTTTTGCTTGTAAAGAATGCCGCATTATCTGTACGGCTTGTATTAGCTAATTCTGCAATCTTGCCTAATGTTGTAGCAGACAAATTCATCGGGTTATTTACAATGAAATCTCTTAAATTATCAACCTCGGACAATTTGTTAGAAGAAACTAATTTGTTGATAGTTGCGGTGTTAAGAGGCGGATGTTTCAATGCGGATTTAATTTTTTGAGCAATAGATTGAAAGATTACAGTTGGAACCGCCTCTCCCAAAGATTGGCGAATCTTGATTTCCTCTTTCTTTAGAAACGCCCTCTTTTGTTCAGTAGACAGACTATTCAAAACATCAATATCAGTTTCTACCCACTTGAAAGTATAGGGAACAGTCATCATTAGCATAAGTTCTCTAATGCTGAAAACTCTATCATCACACGGATGTACTGTATTTTGGCTTGCCATTTGGTCATTTCTCGTATGAATACAAGGACCGACTTTGTCCCAATACTGACGAGTATATTTATCTGCGTTTTTGCGTTGATTGATTACGATTTTGCCATCAACTACTCGATGAGGTTTTTTATTATCATCAACATTGTCAAATGCCGATTGTCCTTCCTTTATATCTGCAATCCACGCACGCATATGTTCAGGATAAGGTCTGAAAGAATGATAAATATCGTTTTCGTCTATTTCACCAAACTCTTTTAGAGGCTTTAAGTCGCCAATTACTTCTCTTAATGTACGCTCGTTAACAAGATCAGGATATAGTTCCAAAGGAGAAACTTCATCGGCATAGTCTTTGGATACACCAATAACAACAGTACGCTGTCTGCTGGAACAAGCACCGTAATTTTTAAAATTGATTACGCGAGAAGCATAAGAATATGTTTGACCCAAATTGTTCTCAATTGCAGCCGCAATGGATTTATGTTCGCCATCAATATCCGTACAAATCGTTTTCATAAAAGCAGGAACATTTTCAAAAATAAAGAATCTAGGATTTACTTGTTTTATGATTTTGATAGATTCGACAACTAAAGAATTACGGATTATTTCATTCTCGTTTTTTTTGTGATTAGCTACAGACATACCTTGACAAGGAGGTGTAGCAATTACAACATCGACACGAGAAATCCCCTCATTTTTTCTCCAAAATGAGATTTGACTATAGAGCGCACTCTTTGTTGCATCATCCGTAATATCGCCACAAATATATCCACTTTCATATTTGCATTTGTTGTTAAATTTTTGTATTTCTAATCTTCTTGCAATAAGTTCGTTTGTGGCAATGCAGTCAAATCCCTCTAATTTAAATCCATAACATCCAATACCAGCACTGCTAAAAAGACTTATATATGTAGGTTTACTATTCATTTTCATCTATTAATACCTCTGTTATATTGCTTGTTGTTCATCTGGTACCAATTCCATAATATCTTCTATATTGCAATCAAGAGCAGTACATATTTTCACAAGAACTTCAACCGTAACGTTCTCATTTTTGCCCAACTTGGCAATCAAAGTATTACTTATTCCAGCAGCTTCTCCAAGTTCTTTTTTTTTCATATTTTTATCTATAAGAAGTTTCCATAATTTATTGTAACTGACAGCCATAGCGCACCTCTCAATGAGTTGTAGATTATAATTCAAAGTATATCATAAATCATCTATTAATACAACAACTAATTACACGAAAGCTTAATTTGTTTTCGTATCAAAAACATAATTTGTCATTTGATAACTCATATACAAGAAACAAAAATCGGCAGGGATTGCTCCCTGCCGTCGTTGTGTTTATATCTTGTAAATTATATCTGCATTTACTTTTTCCGTTGCTCTGTTGCGGATATTATTCATATTCCGCACCCACAACATCATATCAGTTGCTTTGAGTTCTTCGGTTACATTTTCTTTTTCGGCTAAGTCTTTTACCAGCCGGAGAAAAAGTTGTTGAGCCTGCTGTTCAATATCTGCAAGATATGAATTGAGCTTACCGCTTGTCAGCAAATTGTAGTAACGCACCTTATGATTTTGCTTCAAATATCGTTTATGCCTCATCCCCCAAAAGCCGATATTCGCTTCCGTTTCTTCTTCCGCCGGTAATAAATCGGGCAACATATAGTCGCCCACCTGCGTATAAGTACCGCCTTGCTTTTCAAAAATTGTGTTTGCCATTTTGTTTTACCTCCAAAAATTTATTTATCTTGAGCGTGGGTTTTCACGCTTACGACCTTTAATATTTCTTGCCTGTTCAAGCAACTCGTCAATCTGTTTATGCCCGAAAACCTTACGCAAAAGCTTGTAGTCTTTGACCTCTGAGCGCAAGCTTTCGTTTTCGCTTTTCAGCTTTCTGTTGATTTTCGACAACATTTCGTTCTCACAATAGAGGTTGCCGTTTGTAATGTTTAACCTATGATAACTGTCCCAGCCCTCAAAACAACGAGCCAATGCCGTCTTAACCAATGCTTTTAATTTTTGAATAAGCGGCTCTACAATTTTGGTTTTATATGCTTTTGCGGACATAAAACCTTGCGGCTCGGAGAGCTGATATTCGGGTGCATTATCGAGCATTTCTTCCACATTTTTTAAGTTTTCCAAACCATCATCATAATTTAACACTCGCTCGGATAACACATTAAATTTGGCTTGCTTTTCTTCGATTTTAGCACCCAATTGTTCAAGTTCTGCTGTTCTTTCTTGCTTTTTATAATCAAGAACAGACAAATGTTTTTCGTGAGTACCCTTGTGTTCCCACTCAATTCCGTGGCGTTCCATAACAAATGCGAGTGCGGATTTTTCTGCACTTACCCATTGATTCCACTCGGTATCTCCACGAGTTCCGCCTTTGAAACCTTGTGCGGCTAACGCTTGTTTCAGGCTTACTCTCGTATCAAGTCCACGCTTGCTGCCGGTTGTGAACGGAACAAAATCAATGTGCAAATGAGGCGTTGCCTCGTCCATATGCAGATGAGCAGAGAACACTTTTAGGTTAGGATTTCGCTCTTGAAATCCACGGTAATACTCATCTAAAATCTGCCGTGCAAGCTGTCCGTTTTCGCTTTCTGCACTCATATTTTCCTTATCGCCAATCTGCAAAATCAGTTCGTGAAACGACTTTTCCTGCATTGAATTTCTAATTTTTTCATAATAGTTTTCTATTCTGCGGTCGGCCCTTGTCTGCTTTTCGTTGTATCTTTTTAGCGCTTCGTCAAACAATTCGTGATAGATTTTCTTTATCGGCTCGTTACCGTAATCAATGTTCAAATGCGTTCTGCTACCGTCAACATTTTCAGCCTTAAACTTGCGGCTGTTGTGATTTACCGAGCCTTTACCCACCATTGCGCTTATCGTTCTTTGCATAAGTTATACCTCCAATCTCATAAACTTGCTCATTCTCGGTTCTGTTACTCTTGTCAAGAGTAACGCAAAAGCACTTTTGACAGCGGAGCCATCAAAAATGCAACCTGCGAGCAGGTTTTGCGCTCCCTGAGAGGCAGGAGAGGCTTTTTGAAAAAAGCCACCTGCACCCTGCAAAAACTTTCGCTGTGTCGGTCTGCGTCGATAGTGACGGTAATTTTGCTACCGCCTAAAACAGCGACACAACCGTCACACATCGTCACGCTGTTCAAAAGTCAAACTGACTTTACGCCCATCGTGACAGCGTTTGTTTTGATAACTTATCCCATATTCATTAAACAAACGCCCGGCATTGATATTCAACTTCATAGTCAATGCATTTGCTTTCATATCAACGCCGAGAAATTCGACAAGCTCCGTTGGGCTGCCATACCATTCGGGATTTTCATTTGTAATTTTGCCGGCGATATTTTCAAGCAATGGTTCGGGCGGCAACTTCCAAAGTTCTGTTTCAGTTCTCTCAAGCTCCCACACAAGAGTTTTGGGATTGCGACTAAGATAAATTTTTTGGTCCGGCTGGTCTCTGCCCGAAACTTCAAGCGTTGCCGAATTGCTTGTACGCTTTTCTTTCCGTAAAATAAACCCACCGTCAGCGGCACCAAGCAATCCGTTAGTTCCTGAAATCATATCAAACTTGTCATCGGAGTTTTGCTTTCTTGTATGGTGAACAAGCAGCAAGCATATTCCATAACTATCCGCAAACTTTTTGAGTCTTGTGATAATCTCATAATCATTTGCGTAGCTATAGTTATCCCCGCCGACTTCACGCACCTTTTGAAGTGTGTCTACGATAATCAATCTTGTATCTGAGTGTTCTGCCATAAATCTTGTAAGCTGTTCGTCAAGTCCATTTCCAAGTTGACCTGCCGAAACAGAAAAGTACAAATTGTCTGTACTCTCCGTTCCAAACATTCTGTATAATCTTTCTTGCAATCTGTGGTAGTCGTCTTCGAGAGCAAGGTATAGCACAGTTCCTTTTTTTACATCAAAATTCCAAAGCGGTGTGCCCGAGCTGATATGGTAGGCGAGTTGTGCCATAAGAAAACTCTTACCAAGCTTCGGTGCTCCTGCAAAAATATATGTGCCGGGGTAGAGTAAGCCGTCAATCAATGGCGGTTTGCTTTGATACACCGTGTTATATAACTCACGCATAGAAATCGTTTTCAAATGTGATGGGTCGAACTGTTGCAAAAATTCCTTTTGCATTTCTTCAAGATAATTATCTAAGCTCTTGTCAAATTCGTTAAAATCGGTTATACTGTTGTTAGTTTGTTTTAGGATTGACTGCTCCGTATCTGCGCCAACAGATACAACCGGAGCGGTCTTTTCTTTTTCTGTCATTCTGATACCTCCTTTAATCCGCCGAGAATATCGGCAATCATTTCGATTAAGTCAAGCAATTCGTCATTGACTTCTCCGCCGTTCTTAATCCTCTGTAATTCCATAAGTACATCTACAAGATTATTACGCAAAGCCTTGTATACTCTAGGATTACCTTGAACTATAACCTCTTTGTTTATAAGTCGCCTTGTGATATAGTCTTGTTTTGTTAAACCCGAAAGTTGAACATAGCGTTCAATCTGCTCCCATTCCTCAGGCGATACTCTAAACGCTACAGTCTTATTTCTCCAACGGTTGTGTTCATCTCTGTTTTTCAATGACATAATTATTTACCCCTTTCCACATCTAATTTTTCCGCCATTTCAGTCTGCTTTGAGGGGAACAGGTGTGCATAGTTATAAGTAATATCAATGCTTTCGTGTCCCACTCGGTCTGCAATAGCTGTTGCAGAAAATCCCATATCAATCAGTAAACTGACATGACTATGACGAATATCGTGAATACGAATTCTTTTAATACCAGCTTGTTTAGAACCTCGTTCCATTTCTCTGTACAAATAGCTTTTTGTAACAGGAAACATTCTGTCGTCTAAGCCTACATCATAGAGCATTTTCAAATAGTCCTGTATTTCATCGCAAAGAAAGTTCGGCAGTTTGATTGTCCTGTTGCTCTTTTCTGTTTTCGGCGAAGTTACAATATCTCTGCCATTTAAGTGCTGAAATGACTTGCTGATTGTGACAGTCTGCTTTTCAAAATCGAAATCCGCAGGCGTTAATGCCAACAACTCGCCCTCACGAATACCCGTCCAATAAAGCATTTCAAAAGCGTAATAGGATAAAGGCTTATCCATCATCACATCGGCAAATTTAAGATATTCGTCTTTTGTCCAAAACAGCATTTCACGATTTTTCTTTTTGCCCATACTTCCTGCTTTTTGGCAAGGATTTTCTTTCAAATTATAGTACCTGACTGCGTGATTAAAGATTGCCGACAACTGATTGTGAATTGTTCTCAAATACACCGGCGAATAAGGCTTGCCTTTATCATCCTTGTAATTGATAAGTTCATTTTGCCAAGTGATAATTTGCTGTGCAGTAATATTGCACATCTTCAACTTACCGAAAAATGGAACAAGTTTTGTTTCAATAATATGTTTCTTGGTTTCCCAAGTGTTTTCTTTAAGTCGAGTCTGCATATCTTCAGAGTAATGTTCAACAAAACTCTTGAAATTCATATCCAAATCTCCACCAAGCTTATTAAGCTGTTCTCTTTCCCACGCCTGAGCCTCACGTTTTGTTTTGAATCCACGTTTTTGTGATTGCTTTCGTTCGCCATTCCAATCGGTATAGCGATAGAGAACTCGCCAAGTATTTGTTTTATCTTCTTTATATACTGCCATAAATTTACCTCTCTTTCTTGTCGGCACCGTAACAGGTGCGTTCTGTAAAATATTGTTTGTTTACTCGTCCGGAAATCACCATATAGCCTTTTTCGGCTAATTCGGCATTGAGTTTCTGGACAATTTTATATGCATAGGATTTGGAAATACCCAATTCCTGCGCCACTTCATCTACTTTCATAAAACTTGCGTTTTCCATTTCATCACCCCTTTCTGATTTTAGATATAATTTTCTTATTTAGTGTCGGAAAACTTTCTGACCGCATTCCGATTTGCCCGAGCGGATACACCATTACCGTGATGTATGACGGATATTCAGTTGTTTGCAAATAGACTTAACGCTATTTGTTTAATGATTATACTAAACATATTCCGTTATGTCAAGTGGTTTTTGCAAAAACATTAAACTTTTTTGTTTTGTGTTGCTTGACATATACTAAACATATATGATATACTGATTGCACATTACATAAGTAAGGAGTGCAATTTTATGGCAATCGGAGAGAGAATAAGATTCTTTCGTAATCTTTGCGGAATGACACAGAAATATTTAGGACAGGTGGTCGGATTTCCTGAAAAGACCGCTGACATTCGTATGGCACAGTATGAATCCGGCTCAAGAACACCTAAAGCTGATTTAACAAATAAACTTGCAGAGGTTTTCGATATATCGCCACAGGCTCTTTCTGTTCCCGACATTGACAGTTATATAGGGTTAATGCACACCTTATTTACATTAGAGGACAGATACGGATTGACAATAGTAAAGACTGAAAACGGCATTTCAATGTATACAGACCCTCGCAAGGGGACGGACGCTGCCGAGCTTTCGGAAATGCTTAATGCGTGGGCTGAACAATCCGAGAAATATCATAACGGCGACATTAACCGTGACGAATATGACAAGTGGCGCTACAATTATCCGAAGTATGATGAAACTTCCGGTTTTGTGAAAGTGCCTTCTCAACAATTTAGCGATGCTATGGTCGAAGCTTTCAAAGATAGATTGAAGAACGATTAAAAATGATAAAACAAAAAGAGCTATCAGACTTTCAAAAAATCTGATAGCTCTTTACTTTTACAATAATTCAAATTATGTTGCCATTTTGTTGCCAAAAAGCATATACAATCGGCAAAAGCCCAGTAAAATAAGGCTTTTTCACGAGTGCGAAATTATTCCCACTCGACGGTGCCGGGGGGTTTGGAGGTTATATCGTAAACTACGCGGTTTACGTGTTTTACCTCGTTTGTGATACGATTTGAAACCTTGGCGAGAATATCGTACGGTATCTTCGCCCAATCGGCTGTCATAAAGTCATCGGTTGTTACGGCGCGGATTGCCACAAGGTTATCGTATGTGCGGTGATCTCCCATAACGCCTACCGTATTGACTCCCGGAAGCACACAGAAGAACTGTGCGAGGTTTTTTTCATAACCGTTCTTCGCCATTTCATCGCGCAGCACCCAATCGGCATTTTGGAGAACTTCAATCTTTTCCTTTGTTATCTCGCCGATAATTCTGACACCGAGACCGGGTCCCGGGAACGGCTGACGCCAGACAAGCTCGTGTGGAATTCCGAGCTTTTCGCCTACAGCTCTGACCTCATCCTTAAACAGGCTTGAAAGAGGCTCAATAACGTCGATGAATTCAACGTCGTCGGGCATTTTGACCTTATTGTGATGCGTCTTGATTTTATCGGCATCGCCCTTGCCGGACTCTATGCAGTCGGGGTATATGGTGCCCTGTGCAAAAAATCCCTTCTCGGCCTGTTTTCTTATCTCATCCCAGAACACCTTGTAAAATTCCGTGCCTATGATTTTTCTCTTCTGCTCCGGGTCGGATACTCCTTTAAGAGCATTTATAAAATGGTCCTGACAGTTTACGCGCACGAAATTCATATCGAACAGCGAAGTGAATGTCTTTTCGACGAAATCGCCCTCGTTCTTACGCATAAGTCCTTGGTCAACAAAAACGCAGGTGAGCTGTTTGCCGACGGCGCGAGAGAGAAGTCCCGCCGCGACCGAGGAATCGACACCGCCCGAAAGGCCGAGAATAACCTTTTTGTCTCCGATTTTTTCGCGAAGGCTCTTTACGGTATCGTCAATAAAGCTGTCCATCTTCCAGTCGCCGTGACAGCCGCAAACATTATACAGAAAATTGTGAAGAATTTTAAATCCGAACTGCGTGTGAGTTACCTCGGGGTGGAACTGCACGCCGTATATTTTCTTTTCTTCGTTTTCATAAGCTGCTATCGGGCAGGCTTCCGTTTTTGCGGTTATTTCAAAACCTGACGGCATCACTTTAACTCTGTCCGTATGGCTCATCCAAACTACGCTCGTTTCATCGACGTCGGCAAAAATTTCAGACTGTTTTTTTGTAACCGTAAGGTCGATTTTGCCGTATTCGGACTGTTCCGCGGTCTCAACATTGCCGCCGACCATCCACGAAATAAGCTGACAGCCGTAGCATATGCCGAGTACGGGTATTCCGAGCTCCAAAATCTCTTTTGTGTAGTGCGGCGAACTCATATCAAACACGGAGTTAGGTCCGCCGGTAAAAATAATACCTTTGTAATTGCCCTCTTTGATTTCGCTGAGCGGTGCGGTATACGGCAGTATTTCCGCATAGACATTGTTGTCGCGTACACGCCGCGCAATCAGCTGATTATACTGACCGCCGAAATCGAGTACAAGTATTTTCTCCATAATATCCTCTTAATTATCTGTAAATTATAGCTTCTCTCTCAGGTCCGTTAGATACCATATTTATCTTGTGGCCGAGTTCCTTTTCGATGAATTCAACGTATTCCTGTGCCTCACGCGGAAGCTCCGAGAAATTGCGAATGCCCTTTATATTGCAATGCCAGCCCTTTAATGTGGTAAATACCGGCTTTGCCTTTTTAAGAAGCGAGGTGTTCGGGAAATCCTTTGTGATGTCATCACCTATTTTATAAGCTGTGCAAACCTTGATTTCGTCAAGATACGAAAGACAGTCAAGAGCGGTCATGGCAATCTTTGTGGCACCCTGGCACTCAACGCCGTAACGTGTCGCAACGCAGTCAAACCAACCGATTCTTCTCGGTCTACCGGTGGTAGCGCCGAATTCGCCTTTATCGCCGCCGTGAATTCTGAGCTCCTGAGCCTCGTCCTCGTCAAGAATCTCCGAAACAAATTCACCTGCACCTACCGCAGAAGAATACGCCTTGGTAACGGCTACTACTTCGCTTATGAGATACGGAGGAATTCCGGCTCCGACAGCACCGTAGCCCGCCAAGGTTGAGGACGATGTAACCATGGGATATATACCGAAATCGGGATCCTTAAGCGTGCCGAGCTGACCCTCGAGGAGGATGTTTTTGCCCTGCTTTAAGGCGTCACGTATAAATGCGTGCGTATCGCAGATGTACGGAGCTATCTTTTTCTTATATTCCATACAGGTGTTGTAAAGCTCATCTTCATCGAGAAGCGGCTTATGATAAACGTGCTCAAGAATGAGATTTTTGAGAGTCACTATATTGTGAAGCTTTGCCTTTAACATTTCGTCGTCAAACAGCTCGTTGCACTGGATGCCTATTTTTGCGTACTTGTCGCTGAAGAACGGAGCAATACCGCTCTTTGTGGAGCCGAACGCGTTTTTGCCGAGTCTCTCCTCTTCATAGGTATCGAGAAGAATATGATACGGCATAAGTATCTGAGCACGGTCTGACACGAGAAGCTTCGGATTTACGCCTGCCTTTTTCACATCCTCAAGTTCCGAGCAGAACTTGTTTATATCAAGAGCGACGCCGTTGCCGATGACACAGGTAACATTGTCGTAGCAAATACCGCTGGGCATAAGATGCAATGCAAATCTGCCGTGTTCGTTTATAATGGTGTGCCCTGCATTTGCACCACCCTGAAAACGAACAACTATATCTGCTTCACTCGCAAACATATCCGTAATTTTACCTTTGCCCTCGTCGCCCCAGTTGGCGCCGACAATTGCTTTTACCATTAGAGTTTCCTCCTTAAAAATTACGTGCCCGAATATAAAAAATGCTAAACGGGCAACTTATTAAACATACAATAGATATTATATATTACACTGTGCATTATGTCAACGAAAAGCGGAATTTTAAGTGTGTTTTCGGACACATATCAAATCGCATAAAAAGGAGCTGTAAGCACATTGTTACAGCTCCGCTTTCATCATTGTTTTTTATTTTCTCTTGCGTTTTACCGTAATCGCAACAGCCGCCGCGGCAACGCACAAAACGGCAGCCGCCGAACCTATCGCAGCATACTTTCCCGAGGTCTTAGGAATTTTTCCGGCCTTTACCGTTTTGCCCTCCGATGAGACGGTTTCATCGGTTGCCGCCGGCATCAAAGCTGCTTCGGATAAGTCAATCGAAGTGCTTACGGCCGACAAATCAATGTGCTGATTATTGGCATCGGTTGAGAAATCGACATTTATCGGGAAGTCGGTTTTGCCGGTCGCTCCGTCGTTCACCTTAAAGGTTATGGCGGCAACCTCGCCGCCGAGCGGTGCGGTGTTTTTCCAAACGGCGTTTATTTTAACCTCGCCTGCCGTGCTTGAATTTGTGGCACTGACGTCTCCGCTCGAATACTCGGCGGAAACATACGTGAGCAATTTTGTATCGTATTTAAGTGTAAACGAAAGCGTCCCGAGTTCCGTATTTTGCGGAAGGTAAATTTTTACGGTGACAACCGAATCCTTTGCTTCAGCCGAAGAAGTGAGCTTAAACGGATCCGCCGCAAGCACGGGAAATGCGGTAACAAGTAAAATAACAGCCGCAATCAGTACGGAAAGCACTTTTTTATTTAACGCCTTTTTCATTACAGTATACTCCCTTTCTATTCTCGCTTGCCGAAGCAGGCGAGAGCTTAACTCCATTGTTGAATTGTACCATTTTATACGCGCTATGTCAAATATTTTTAAGTAAAATGCGTATAAACGTACGTACAAGAAGCCGTTTAAAAGGGAATTTCACGCTCGAACAAGCAGCCGCATTCTCAAAGCCTTCAGGCGTTATCACCCGTGAAATTTTCAAGTACGGTGCCTACACAGCTTTCCTCTTCGAGAGCAGCCGAATATTCGGGGCAGACATTTCCCCACTTCACGCTTGTGTTGCGAAGCGTAACGTTATCGGCAAAGCGAAGATAAAAGCCGGCATTTTTATGCTTTTCAACCTCTTTATTAAGCCCCGGGCGCATATCGTAAAGACCGCAGTCCCACTTTGACGTTTTTGAGAGAGTTACGTCAACGTCCGAGAAAACTACGTTTTCAATTTTGTTTTCCGCCGTGCCGCATATCATAACTCCGTTTTCGCCGACGCAGGTTATGTTGCGGTAAGATATGTTTTTGATATGGCCTGCCCTTGTGTTTTCGTCGCGGTCAAACGCGGTTATGACTATCGGCTCGGCAGTCCCCCACCAATCGGGGCAAAAGCGGCGCGTACCTATTATAATGTCGGAATATTTGACATTTTCGACATTGCCGCCGTCGCGTATCTGAATTGAAAGGCCGCGGTTACTGCGCGAAATGACACAGTTTGAAACTATTATGTTTCTGAAATCGCCGACGCCCTCCGTGCCTATTTTTATCGCCGCCGAGGTTGAAATCAGCGTGCAGCCCGTTATCAGTATGTTTTCGCACGGTCCGTATTCGGAATTGCCTTTTGAAGTTTTAAGGCAGATGCAGTCGTCGGCGCACTCTACGTGGCAGTCGCAAATACGCACGTTGTTGCAGTGGTCGGGATCTATGCCGTCCGAATTTGCAACATCGAGGTCGTTTAATATGTGAATTTTTGATATTAAAACATCGTCACAGCCTGCCGGATGAAGCGTCCAAAACGGTGCATCGACCACAGTAAAATCCTCAAACACAATATGGTTGCAAGCCTCAAAATACATAACCGTGGGACGCGGATAAAAGTCGCCGGTGACATAGTATTTGTCTTTTCTCTTTACAAAGCTGTGGCCGTTTGCGTCGATTTTTCCGCCTCCGGTTATTGCGGCATTGTCCGCCTTATACGCATATATAAAGGCAAACGACGGCTTACCCGTAACGGGATTGCCTATAAGGGTATTTGTCTCATCGTTTATAAAATCGCAGGGACGAAAGTATCCGTTTATGTCTGAGGTTGCCTTTAAAACCGAGCCTTTTTGCAAATGCAACTCAACGTTTTTCTTCATTATGACCGAGCTTGAATAATACGTTTTTCCGCTCTCAAGCACAACCGTTCCGCCGCCGTTTTTTTCGGCCTCGTCAATAGCGGACTGTAAAGCGCGTGAATCGTCGTTTTTTCCGTCGCCGAGAGCGCCGTAGTTTTCCGGAAAGTAAAATTTCATTTTATCACCTTTAAAAATTCCGCACACGAGCTTTGCTGTCGTATGCGGAAAAATTTTTATTTTGCATATAAGGAAAGAGCCTTTTGCATAGTCTTATTGGCAACGGGAATTGCCACAGATGAGCCTCCGCCGCCGTTTTCGACAACAACCACTATCGCAAGCGGGAGATCCTCGCGCTGTGAATATCCGACAAACCAGGCGTGAGGCTTTGCACCGCCGGTTTCCGAGCTTACTTCCGCCGTTCCGGTCTTACCGCACATTTTAAGGTTGGGGAACTTACCGTCGCTGTAATAATTCTTGACATTTGAGCGAAGCATATCGTTCATCTTTGATGCGGTATCCGAGGAAATAAGCTGAGTTGCCGTGCCGGGCTTTGCTTCATAAATCGTTTTTCCGGTCTGCGAGGTTATTTTGCCGACAAGATATGGCGGCACGGATGAGCCGCCGTTAGCCACCGCGCCTGCAATAGTTAACATCTGGCACGGATTTATGCGAGTGGTGTACTGACCTATACCTGCCCAGCCCACGTCGAGGTCCGACGCACCGGTCACGTTGAACGAACTTTTTGCGAGTCTTATATTGCCTACATACATCTGATTGCCGAGCCCAAGCTCCTTTGCCGTGGCCATAAGCTTATCGGGTCCGAGTTCTATCGCAATCTGCGCAAATGCGCTGTTACAGGACACATTGAGAGCCTTTTCGAAATTCACGGTTCCGTGAACCCCGAGGCACTTAACCGAGCTGCCGCCGACCTTGTATTCGCCCGTGCATTTGAATTTTTGCGAATCTATATCCGGCAAATTTTCAATGGCACAAATCGAGGTTATCATTTTAAATGTCGAGCCGGGAGTATAAACGCCGGAGAAAAACCTGTTTAAATAAACACCCTCGTAAGCACCTGTCTTATCGTTATTTATACTTGAGACGGGCTTGTTTGCAATATCGTAAGACGGGCTTGATACAACGCATAAAAGCTGACCGGTTTTGTAATTATAAACGCCGACCGTGCCTTTGTTGCTTCCGAGGGCGCTGTATGCCGCCGCACAGAGCTGCGCGTTTATTGTGAGATTTACGTCGTTGCCCTTACCGTATTTTTTCAGGTTATATATGCCGTCAACGAAATTATAGCCGGTTATGACATCCTTATACGATGTCTGAACGCCCGTCGCTATATAGCCCTCAGAGTCGCCTACCGTGTGCATGGTTGCGGTTCTTACGGTTTTATCGCTGCTATAAACGCGCTTACCGTCCTTTGTTTCCGCAAGCACCGCTCCGGTTTCATCCTTAATGCTGCCCGCAACCGACAGCGTACCTGATGAATACAGGTGCCTGTTCGCCTTTTTCATAGCCCACGAATCGGCGTTCGTGTAAAATGTGTAAAACAACACAATGAGCCCTGCTAAAAATGCTGCTATAAACACATAGAGCACCCAGGCTCTTTTTGACATGGTTTTCATTGTTTCACACTCCCTTTCGGCAGATTTAATTTAAGACTTTGCCACCGCTACCTTATCGTACCGTTTGTACGTCTTGACATCAATGGCCTTTATAAATGCCACAAGTCCCCAGCAGCACATCATACTCGAGCCGCCTCGGCTGATAAACGGCAGCGTAACGCCCGTCCACGGAAGAAGATCGGTAACGCCGAACACGTGCAGAGCCGCTTGGAAAAGAAGAAGGCCCGACGCAGCGCACGCAGCAATAGCGTAAAAAGACGAGCGAGCCGCCACAGCATAGCGTATACTGTAAACCACGAGGGCGACAAAGGTCAAAAGCACAGCAAATGCGATAATAATTCCGAATTCCTCACATACCATTCCGAACGCCAAGTCCTCTGTGGCTGCGTATACATCTCTCAGCTTGCCGTTTCCTATTCCGAGTCCGAAAAGTCCGCCGCTGACGGAATATATGAGAAGTCTCGCCTGCTGATAGCCGCGGTCGTTTGCATACTCCCAAACATGGCGATATGTTTCAAAGCGTTTTGCGACATACGGCTTAAACGTAAGCACAAGACCGCCGCCGCCGAGAGCTGCCGCGCATACAAGAAATATGGTCTTTATATCTCCCGAGCGCAGGAATGCCATTATTAAGAATGTAAAGAAAAATATAAGAGCCGTACCGAAGTCCTTCATAAGGAACAGACAGCCTATACAGGAAAGCGCAAACACAAGATATTTTGTAAGGCTTCTCGTTGATTGCAGGTATTCGAGCGTAGCCGCACCTACAAAGACAAAGCCTATCTTCACTATTTCCGACGGCTGTATTGAAACGCCGCCTATCCTTATCCAGTTGTATGCACCGTTTATATTGTGCGCCAAAAGCCTTGTGGCAACAAGTACGATAACGGAAGCTATCGCCACCGGCATACGCAGCTTTACAACTCTTTCTATATCGCTGAGCACCCAAAGCATAACTATAAATACCGCAATACCCATAATCACCGCCGCAAGCTGAACAAACGCTTTGTCGGGATACACGCTTGTGGTGAGCGTAAGACCTATGCCGGTAAGAAAAAACGCTATAAGCTCTATTTCAAAGCTCTTGCGGTGTAAAAATCCGCCGAAAAATATAAAATACGCCCATTCGATAGCTATATATGCACCGAATACAATATATAATGTAGTCAGCGGTATGTCGGGACTGTTCATATTTATCTGAGCGGCGCAAACGAGCTGAAAAACAGTCATAATTATAAGCAGAATCAGCCAGTTTACAGGCTTTCTGTATTTTTTGGTTCTCGTCTTTTTTTGCTTTTTACGAGCATTTTCCTGAGCCAAAGATGCGTCCTCCGTTTCTTTGAATATGGCCTCTTCTCCGCTTTATTCGCGGAAGAGGAAGCTGTAATCGCCTATTGAAATAATGTCGCCGTCATACAGCGGGAATGCGCCGAAAACCTCTTCGCCGTTTAAAAGCGTGCCGTTTTTGGAGTTGAGGTCCGCAACATACCAGCCGTCCTTTGCGGGATAGACCTCGGCGTGCTCACCCGAGACGCTTTGCATCGGCAGGCATATATTACAGGTTCTGTCACGCCCTATAAGGCACGTGCCGTTTAAATAGAACGCGCTGTTGTCGGCAAGATTTACAAGCCTTGTGGCGTTTGTGAAGTCAACCTTTTTACCGTCCTCAGCCTCCTCACTCTCAACGCCGTAGCCGTTTGAGGTGAACTTCATAACCGCGTTTCCGAACGAGACGGTGTCGCCGTCGATTATCTTGGCTGATTTTTTTATCTGCTCGCCGTTTACGTAAACTCCGGTTTTCGACTCGGTATCAAAGACATACCAGCCGTCTTTTCTGAGAGCCAGAACGGCGTGAAAACGCGATACCGTGCCGTACTTTCTGAGCGATATATCGCACGAGCGCGAACGGCCTATCGAGGTTTCCCAATTTCGTATCTCGATTTCGCTGTCGTCGGCAAGATTTATCAGCGTTGCCATAATCTCGCGGCGCGGTCTGAGCCTGAAAAGGGAAAAAATGCACCGGAGAAGTATTATAAGCGCAAGAAAAGCCAAAGCATATCGCGACAGGAATTCAAACTGAGTTAAAAATTGCTCCAATCGGCACACTCCCTTCAAATACATAATATATGTTAAGAATACATTTAAAACGCCGAAAAGTCAATAAAAATACTTTTGTTTTCCGGTCAGCATTATTTTCGCTCTTGCAAGTTTTTTCGTCTTTCTTGACAACGGCGCGCACGGATATTATACTTATTAAAATGCTAAAAATGGGGTGGTAGCTTTGAAAATGACCAAATCTCTCTACGGCAAAACCGCCGACGGAAAAGAAGTCTTTTCATTCACAATAAAAAACGAAAGCGGAGCTGAAATCGAACTGCTGAATTACGGCGCTACGCTCAATAAAATATCGGTTCCCGACAGAAACGGAGACTTTGCCGATGTACTTGTCGGCTTTGACACCATGGAGGGTCAGCTGAGCTGTACGGATTCGCAGGGTCGCACCGTCGGAAGAGTCGCAAACCGAATTTCCGGAAACGGCATTACCATAGACGGCAAAAATTACCGGATAACAAAAAACATCGACGGTAAATTCACCCTTCACGGTAATCACGAATACGAAAACGCCGTTTGGAATTATGAAATACTCGGCGACGACAGCGTTAAATTTTCATATTTCAGCGCCGACGGCAACGAGGGCTTCCCGTCAAACCTTCAAAATGAAGTCACCTTCACGTTTACCGACAAAAACGAGGTCAAAATACACTATGACTGCAGACCCGACGGCAAGACTCCGATAAACGTCACAAACCACTCATACTTTAACCTCGGCGGATACGCTTCCGGCAACATCCTCTCTCACGAAATGCAGATTTTTGCAAAATACTTTACGCCGATGAACGAAGACAGCATCCCGACAGGCGAAATCAGAAGCGTTGAAAACACACCGTTTGACTTCAGAATACCGAAAAAGATAGGCAGAGACGTATCGTCTCCCGACGAGCAGCTTATAATAGGCAGGGGCTACGACCACAACTTCTGCCTCGAAAATTACACGGGTGCTCTGCGCGAATTCGCAATGGTTTACGACCCCGAAAGCGGCAGGAAAATGACGTGCTATACCGACCTTCCCGGAGTCCAGTTTTACATAGGCAACTATATGGACGGCTCGCAAATCGGTAAAGGTAAGTTTCCCCTCACTCACCGCTCCGGTTTCTGCCTTGAAACGCAGTACTACCCGAACGCTTTAAACAACCCCGATTTCATACAAAATCTGTTTGACGAAAACCATCCGTTCGTATCTGACACGGTGTATCGTTTTTCAGCCGAATAAGCCGCAAAGGAAAGGAAAACAAAAATGGCAGAAGAAAATAATGCAAACAGTCTTGAGAGAATATTCCTCTCGGCTCTCGTATATAACCGCACGGGCGTGCTTTTGCGCGTCGCAAGTCTTTTTGCGAGACGCGGCTACAACGTAATAAGCCTTACCGTAGCCGAAACGGAAAATCCCGTATATTCAAGAATAACAATAGTATCAGACGTTGAGCCGCACAAATTTTTGCAGGTTGAGCGTCAGCTCTCAAAGCTTGAGGACGTAATAAAGGTGGTAAAGCTCAATGAATCGCGCCTTGTATCCTCCGAGCTCTTGCTTATAAAGGTTCACGCCACAAACAGCCAGCGCACAGCCGTGCTTAAAACAATCAACGGCTTCGGCGCAAAGGTAAAGGATATAGGCCACACAACAATAACTGCCGAGCTTACGGGTCTGCCGTCGCTTATCGACAAATTCATAGGCAAAATGACAAAGCACGGAATAATCGAGCTTTCACGCTCCGGTCTTACCGCGCTTGAGAGCGGCGATACAAACATAAAAGGAATCGAGGAATAACAGAATGTCAATGACAATGACCCAAAAAATACTCGCGGCGCACGCCGGCCTTCAGTCGGTTACGGCAGGTCAGCTCATAGAAGCAAAGCTCGACCTCGTGCTCGGCAACGACGTAACCTCGCCCGTTGCCATAAACGAGATGGCAAAAAAGGGCTTTAAGGACGTATTTTCAACGGACAAAATAGCACTTGTTATGGACCATTTTACCCCCAACAAGGATATTAAATCCGCCGAAAATGTCAAACAGGTTCGTCTTTTCGCAAAGGAAAAGGGAATCAAAAATTTCTTTGACGTGGGAAAAATGGGTATAGAGCACGCGCTTCTTCCCGAGAGCGGTCTCGTTATTTCCGGCGATGCCGTTATAGGCGCCGACTCACACACCTGCACATACGGCGCACTCGGCGCGTTCTCTACGGGTGTGGGCTCAACCGATATGGCTGCCGGTATGATCTCCGGCAAGGCTTGGTTTAAGGTTCCGTCCGCAATTAAGGTTGTACTAAAAGGCACCTTGCCCGAATTTGTCAGCGGCAAGGATGTAATACTTCACCTTATCGGTAAAATAGGCGTTGACGGAGCAAGATACCGTTCGCTTGAATTCACGGGTGACGGTGTAGGCGCACTCTCAATGGACGACCGCTTCTGCATAGCGAATATGGCAATAGAATGCGGCGCCAAAAACGGAATTTTCCCGGTAGACGACAAGACGCTCAAATACATAAGCGGCAGGACCGACAGACAGCCTCGTATATTCGAGGCAGACGAGGACGCCGAGTATGACGAGACAATAGAGATAGACTTAAATAATCTGAAACCCACGGTTGCTTTTCCGCATCTTCCCGAAAACACTCACACCGTTGACGAAATTGAAAAAATCGACATAGATCAGGTAGTTATAGGCTCCTGCACAAACGGAAGAATAGAGGATATGCGCGCTGCCGCCTCCGTCTTAAAGGGCAGAAAGGTAAAGGACGGCGTTCGCGTTATAGTAATTCCGGCAACACAAAAGGTTTATCTGCAGTGCATTAAAGAGGGCCTTACCGAAATATTTGTAGAAGCGGGCGCGGTTGTATCAACCCCGACCTGCGGTCCGTGTCTCGGCGGTCATATGGGCATACTCGCAAAGGGTGAAAGAGCCGTTTCCACCACAAACCGCAACTTTGTGGGCCGAATGGGACACCCGGAGAGCGAGGTTTATCTCGCGAGCCCCTTCGTAGCGGCGGCAAGTGCCGTTACGGGCTATATATGCTCACCCTCGCAGCTCAGGTAAGAAAGGAACGATTTATATGAAGATACAGGGCAAAGTTCATAAATACGGCGACCATGTGGATACGGACGTCATAATTCCGGCAAGATATCTCAACTCCTCCGACCCTAAGGACCTTGCGGCTCATTGTATGGAGGATATAGACAAGGAATTTGTAAATAACGTAAAAGAGGGCGACATAATAGTTGCCGGCGTAAACTTCGGCTGTGGCTCCTCAAGAGAGCATGCTCCGCTTGCCATAAAGGCGGCGGGTGTTTCTTGCGTAATCGCCAAAAACTTCGCAAGAATTTTTTACAGAAATGCGCTCAACATAGGTCTGCCGATTCTCGAATGTCCGGAGGCAGGCGACGAAATCGAGCAGGGCGACGAGGTTTCGGTAGATTTTGACAGTGGCGTAATAACCGACAACACCACGGGCAAAAGCTACCGGGCAGAGCCGTTTCCGCCGTTCATACAGGATATAATCAAAAAAGGCGGACTTCTGTCGTCGCTTAAATAATCATAAAATCGGGCTATAAAGAAATTTGTTTTTTATAGTCCCTTTTATTTTAAATTTCTTACGAATTTGTTCACATATTATTTTTAAATGTACTTTATAATTTCTGATTATAAGAGGTTCGAAAGGGTGGTATTTTATGCCAAACGAAAAAATACTCGTCGTCGATGACGACACCAATATCTGCGAGCTTTTAAGGCTCTATCTCGAAAAAGAGGGCTACGTCGTAAAAATAGTTAACGACGGTGTGTCGGCAATAAATGCATTCAAGCAGGAAAATCCCGACCTCACGCTGCTCGACATAATGATACCGAAGCTTGACGGCTGGCAGGTATGCCGTGAAATCAGAAAATTCTCGGACAAGCCGATAATTATGCTCACCGCCAAGGGCGAGACCTTTGACAAGGTTCTGGGTCTTGAGCTCGGCGCGGACGACTATGTTACAAAGCCCTTTGACACAAAAGAGGTTGTGGCAAGAATAAAAGCCGTACTTCGCCGCACCGCTCCCGCTTCCGACACAAGCGACGTCAAAGAGGTAAATTACGACAAGCTCTCGATAAACCTTACAAATTACGAGATGAAGGTCAACGGAGTATCCGTAGACACTCCTCCGAAAGAGCTCGAGCTTATATATCATCTCGCCTCAAATCCCAACCGTGTATTTACACGCGACCAGCTTCTTGACGAGGTATGGGGGTTTGACTACTACGGCGACTCAAGAACGGTAGACGTTCACATAAAGCGTCTTCGCGAAAAGCTTGAGGGCGTTTCCGACAAATGGGAATTGAAAACCGTTTGGAGCGTAGGCTATAAATTTGAAACTAAGGACTGATAAGAATGCAGCAGAGCGTAAAGGCGCGTTTTAAAACGGTATTGCACCGCACCTACCGCAAATTCAGTCATCAGTCACTGTTCACTAAATTTCTGTCGGTATTTGTGGCAATGGTACTCATATGCTTTTTGCTTTTGGGAGTAACGCTCGGCGTGTTCCTCTCGAATTACTGGTCAAGTCAAAAAGAACAGCTTCTCTCCTCTAACGCAAAAAACATAGCGAACACTACCTCATCTGTTCTCTCATCAAGAATTCAAACCGATGCCTCCGGCTCGATAGCGATGATATGCAGTAACCTCTCGATGATTTCGGACGCTATCTCGGCTGATATTTACATAACCGATACCTCGGGCAACATAATATTGTGCAAGGACGTCATAACACAGAATTACAGTATCTCAAACAACGGCAGATGCAGTCTGCACGGCGGCTACACAATACCTCAGGAGGTAATCGACGAGGCGAAAAAGGGCGACTATTTTGCAAAGACCACCTTAAACGGCGTCTATATGAAAAAGCAGCTTGTCGCGGCGGAGCCGGTAAAGGTCGGCGAAGAAACCGCAGCAGTTGTTTTTGCCGTGGCGCCTATGACGGCGGGCTTCACAAACTATGCGATGAATATCCTTAAAATGTTCATTTTTGCCTGTCTTATGGCTTTCTCGGTAGGCTTTATCGCGGTATATTTTCTCACCGCTTCTCTTATAAAACCACTCCACGATATGTCGGAGGCGACAAAAGCTTACGCAGAGGGCGATTTTGGCCCGAGAGTCAAGGTAAAGGGTGACGACGAACTCGCCGAGCTTGTGCGCGCATTCAATAAGATGGCATCGGATCTGTCGCTTCTTGAAAGCTCGCGGCGAAGCTTTGTGGCAAACGTCTCGCACGAGCTTAAGACCCCTATGACAACCATAGGAGGCTTCATAGACGGAATCCTTGACGGCACCATTCCCGAAAGCCAGCAAAAACACTATTTGAGCATTGTTTCCGATGAGACCAAGCGTCTGTCAAGGCTTGTTACGGCAATGCTGAATATGTCCAAAATCGAAGCGGGCGAATTAAAGCTGAACCCGAAGGCGTTTGACATAAGCGCGGAAATATTCAACGTGCTGCTGTCGTTCGAGCAGATAATAGAGCGCAAGCACATTGAAATATCCGGGCTTGACAGGCTTCATTCCGTAACGGTCACCGCCGACGAGGATATGATACATCAGGTCATATACAATCTTGTGGACAACGCGGTCAAATTCACGGAAAACGGCACCATAAGCGTATTTGCAGACGATGACGAAAACGCAACACTTATAAAGGTCGTAAACACGGGCGCAGGTATTTCCTCGGAGGAGCGCGAAAAAATATTCGAGCGCTTCTACAAGGTTGATAAATCGCGCAGCTATGACGTCAAGGGTGCGGGACTCGGTCTTTATATATGCAAAACGATAGTCGAAATGCACGGCGGCTCCATAGGCTGCAACAGTGAAGAGGGCAAATACACCGAATTTTGGTTTACTATTCCGAAATATCTTCCGCCTAAGCAGCTGTAAAAGTATTCAGATTATTTAAACCGAGTTAACAGTTCTGTAATAACCGTCGGTTATGATTATGACAACGATAAGAGAAAAGCTCTTGTCTTCATCAGATAAATCAAGGAGATCTTTTTATGGACGATTTCAATAACAACACCCCTTCGGGAAACGAGCAGCAAAACACCCCGGAAAGCACGGGTAATTTCCAAAGTGCTCCCGAAGCCGGCAATGACGCTCAAAGAGCGAACAGCGGCAGTCCTTATAACGGCGGCTATCAGCCGAATAACGGCTACCCTTACTCGAACGGCGGCGGAAACACAAATAACGGCAGTTCAAATGCAAACGGCAGCAACAACGGCTATTCAAGCGGAAACAACGGTTACTACGGCTCAAACGGCGCATACCGTCCGAGCTCGACATACAGCGGAAATAACAGCTATGTCTATTACGGAAATTCAGGCCAACCGCCGAAAAAACCGGTTGACAATAAGCCGTCAAAGCATAAAAAAGGCGGCGTTATAGCCCTCATAATCGCAGTTGTGGTTTGTGTGGCACTCGGTGTTACGGGCATTGCGGTTTCTCTCAGCAATAAGGACGGTGCCAAAAAGCAGACAAGCGAAAAGGCTTCCGCAGACAGCTCAACCGTTACTATAAACGAAACTCCCACCGCTTCCTCTACCGATAAGAGCGGCAGTCTTACCGCGGCAGGCGTTTATGATAAAATAAAGGACAGCTCCGTCGGCATACTCGTATACTCCGACAGCCGTTCCTCCTCCGCATCGGGTCAGGGCTCGGGCGTAATAGTCGGCGAGGACAGCAGTAAGCAGTACACATATATTATGACCTGCGCTCACGTAATTTCGGGCGGCGGCTCCGTCAGAGTTCAGCTATCCGACGAAACACAGTACGACGCTACCGTAGTGGGATATGACTCTAAAACCGACATCGGAGTTTTAAAAATCAAGGCTACCGGTCTTAAAGCCGCGGAATTCGGCGACAGCGACAAGCTCTCCGTAGGCGAGACGGTTTACGCGATAGGCAACCCCGGCGGAACGGCGTTTGCAGGCTCGTTCACAAACGGTATTGTATCCGCAATTTCTCGCCCCGTAAACAGCCAGATAGGCTATGAGATGATTTGTATTCAGCACACGGCAGCCATAAACCCCGGCAACTCCGGCGGCGCGCTCGTCAATGAATACGGTCAGGTAATAGGCATAAACTCATCTAAAATAGCAAGCACCGATTACGAGGGAATGGCATTCTCCGTACCGAGCGTTACAGCAAAGGAAGTTTACGACGAAATAGTTGCAAACGGCTATGTTACTAACAGACCTAAGCTCGGAATAACCTATTCGCCGGCGTCTTCAAGTCAGATGTACAGTATGATCGTAAGCCTTAAGGAGCTCCCGGCAGGGTCCTTGATAGTTCAGAGTGTTCAGTCCGATTCAAGCCTTGCGTCTCAGGACGTAAAGCAGGGCGACTTAATTACCAAGGTCAACGGCAAGGACCTTGACAGCGCAGACGATCTTCCGGACCTTATCGATAAATCTGCCGTGGGCGATACGCTTACGCTTACGATTTGCAGAATAGACAGCAATTACAACATCAATGAATTTGAAGTAAAGGCAACCCTCGTTGAGGATAAGGGCGATTCCTCTTCCGTAAAGACGGAGTCCACAACACGCAGCAACTCGTACAATCCGTTCAGCGCATACGGTTACGGCAACTGATAAGCTGCCGCAGCACAAGCGCTCCGGTTTAAATAAAAAAGTGAAGCCACGGTTAGCGCTAACCGTGGCTTCGTCAATTTTATCTTGCCGCGTCCGACACAGCCTTGCTTGCGGCTTCGCCCGCACCTGTCGCCGCGTCGTTTACTATGTCGCCCGCACCCGTGATAACGTCGCCTGCTATATCGGCGGCTCCGGTAACAACATCACCGACAACATCTCCGGCGCCGGTGACTGCGTCACCTACGGCGTCGCCTGCGTTTGTAACCGCATTTTGCGCGGCGGAGCGAGTAGTATTTCCGTTTCCGGTAACGGCTCCGTCCTCCTTTTTACCGCAGGAAGAGAACACGGCGCAAACAAGAAGCACGGCGAGCAAAACAGCTGCAACAGCCTTTTTCATATCTATCACCACAATCTTTCTTTTGTCTCATTTCGGACAAAATTATTATTTCCGTATTTTTTCTTTTTATTATTTTGTCAGGATTCCGCCGTCGGAATACAAAAGCAGAAGTATATCGTCCTCATAGCCCGTTTTTGTATCAATATAGACGAGCACCTCATTACCGTCCTTATCGGTGCAATGAAATTCCCAGCAATCTTTTTCGCCCTTGCTCTTTGTCGGAATTACGGCTCTTTTTGAATCAAGCACCGTTAAAAGTCCGCTGACGGATTTTTGAGCCTCCGCCTGTGGCAAAATATCGGAGCTTAAATTGCGCTCGGTATGATTCATAATATAGCCCTTGGCGTCAAATGACGCAATATCACCAGTTTCGAGATTTACGCCTACCTTTATGAGATCGGGATAATAAATAACACCGTCCTTTTTGTAGGCATAATTTACGGTGCAGACCCCGTCCGACGTGCTGTAATAGCTCTCCTTCATATCGGCATAGCCGTGAGACGATAAAAATTCGGAAGCCTTTTTCAGCGCATCGGCTGTCTTCAGCTTCGCTTCGCCTGCAAAGGACGAATCGAGCATATATATAACATATCCGCCGTTTTTGGTTACGGCAACCGTCTTATTATTATGAGAAAAACAATATGCAGGCACGTTTCCCGACTCTTCGCTTAAAAACGATATTTCCTTTTTGTCGCAGCCGAGAAAGGCAGCTGCCGCATCAAGGGCGTTTTCCTTTGATATTTCTTTTGCTCCGCTCGTCATTTTCGGCTGAGCCGACATAATATGGTCGGAAAACGGGCCGTCATAAATAAGCGTGGGATAATCGCTCAGCGACTGCTGTGCGTCCTCCATATCGCCTGCAAGATATTCCGTCTTTTCACCCGTTAAGGCAAGCTCGCCGCTTTTTTGTGAAAAGCTGAAGCTTCCGTCGAACATATCGGCGCGTATATTTGAAACCTCTCCCGACAGCGCATCGCAAAACGTGATAAGGGAGCGGAGATTTTCACGTTCCTCGTCGGAGATGCTTTCGCCTGAGGCAACCTTGCGGTTTAAGGTCTCGGTGAAATCGCCGACCTGCGATAAAAATTTATATGTGTTTTCGAGATTTGTATTTTCAAGCGGAAGCACGGAAAGCGAGCTTTTTGCCGCAAGAGTCTCTCTTGACAGCTCCGACGCCATACCGCTCAGCATCGGCGGAGTGCTTGAATACACCCCTTTTTTGAGGCTTGTACCTATTTCACGCAGTCTTCCGTCAAGCTCTGTAAGAGCTCGCTGCTGCGACAAAGTAATCTGTCTTTTGTATTTTGACGCGCGCACATTGCCGCATATCGATGCTGTGACAAGCACCGCCGCAAGTGCTGCGGCAAAGGATACAACGCGCACATAGGAGCGTCTTTTCATCTTCTTTTCCATAATTTTCACCTCTGCGATATTTTTCGCAAAAAAAACATAAATATACTTGAAAAAAGCCGCTTATTTATTTGCCAAACCGCACCTTATAGTGTATAATAATATACTGATTAAGTTTGAATTAAAGGAGCGGTCAAAATGGAATGTTATCTTGACAACAGCGCAACCACAAAGCCCTGTAAGGCCGCTGTGGACGCAGAAATTTCCGCACTGACCGAGCTTTACGGAAATCCGTCTTCGCTTCATCAAAAAGGCGTTGACGCATATATGCTTCTCGAAAAAAGCCGCGGTACGATTGCCGCAAGCTTAAAAGCGAGCCCCGACGAAATATATTTCACCCCCTGCGGCACCGTGTCAAACAACACCGCGATATTCGGTGCAGTCGGCGCAAAAAAGCGACTCGGCAAGAAAATAGTCACTACGGCTTTAGAGCATCCGAGCGTTGAAAAATGTATGGAACGCCTCGAGGAAAGCGGCTTTGAGGTAGTGAGAGTACAGCCGCAAAGCGACGGCAATATAAGCTTAAAGGACTTCGAAAACGCCATAGACGAAAATACGATTTTGGTATCTGTAATGGCCGTCAACAACGAAGTCGGCTCTGTGATGCCCACAGAAAATCTCAAAAAAATCATAAAGAGCAAAAATTCTCCCGCTCTTCTGCACGTTGACGATGTGCAGGGCTATATGAAAATTCCGCTCTGTCCCAAAAGCTGCGGAATAGACCTTATGAGCGTCAGCGCACACAAGGTTCACGGTCCCAAGGGCGTGGGAGCGCTTTATATAAATAAAAACGTGCGCATAAACCCGTATATTCTCGGCGGCGGTCAGGAGAACAATATGTGCTCGGGAACTCAGGGTATGCCGGCGATAGCAGGCTTTGCCGCCGCTGTTGAAAACTGCGGAAGCGTCGAAAAAAATCTTAAGTATACGGCAAAGCTCAATCTCCGTCTGAGAGAGCGGATAAAAGAAATTCCCGGAGTACATATAAATTCCCCCGAAAACGCCCTGCCGTACATTATCAATATTTCCATAGACGAAATACCGTCTCAGGTATCGGTAAACTTCTTTTCGATGAACGGCGTATACATTTCGGCAGGCTCAGCTTGCTCCAAGGGGCACAGGAGCAATGTGCTGCAAAGCATGGGGCTTCCGCCCGACAGAATAGATTCCGCCATACGGATAAGCCTTTCAAACGACACCTCGATTGATGAAATTGACCGCTGTGCCGATGTCATAAAAATCGCTGTCGAAAAACTCAGAAAACACAAAGGATAAAGAAACAGCAATATGAAAGAAATAATACTTATAAAAAACGGAGAGCTTGCGCTTAAGGGCCTTAACCGCTCGTCATTTGAGTCAACGCTCGCAAAAAATATCAAAAGGCGTCTTCAGTCGCTCGGAAAATTCAAGGTAATCCGCTCACAGTCAACAATAACCGTAGAGCCTTTTGACGAAAGCTTTGATATGGAAGAGGCAGAGGATCAAATTTCACGCATATTCGGCATTGCAGGCTATGAGCGCGCCGCCGCAGTCGAAAAGGATATGGATGTAATCCTCAAAACGACTCCCGTGTATTTAAGCGAGGTTCTTAAAAACGCTTCAACCTTTAAGGTGGAGGCAAAACGCGCAGACAAGACCTTCCCCTTAAAATCACCGGAAATATGCTGTGATGTCGGCGAGGCGGTTTTAAACGCTTTTCCGCACATCAGAGTCGATGTTAAAAATCCCGATTTAACCATAGTAATAGAAATCCGCGAAAACGCGGCTTACATTCACGGCGACCAGAAAAAGGGCGCAGGCGGTATGCCCGTCGGCACGGGCGGCAAAGCGGCACTTCTTATCTCGGGAGGAATCGACAGCCCCGTTGCAGGCTGGATGATGGCAAAACGCGGAGTTGTTTTAAACGCCGTACATTTCGCCTCTCCCCCGTTCACATCGCCCATGTCCGAAATGAAGGTTCACGACCTTCTTGCTAAAGTAGCAAAGTACAGCGGCACAATCAAGCTTATAACCGTGCCGTTCACCGAGATACAGGAAAACATACGCGATAAATGTCCCGAGGAGCTTTTCACCCTCATTATGAGACGTTATATGATGCGCATATCAAATATCCTTGCCGAAAAAGAGGGCTGCGAGGCTATTGTCACGGGAGAGAGCGTAGGTCAGGTGGCAAGCCAAACTCTTACGGCGATGATGTCTACCGACAGCGTTTCGCGCTTACCGGTGCTTCGCCCGCTTGTAGGTATGGATAAGAACGAAATAGTCGTTATTTCAAGAAAGATAGACACATTTGATATTTCGATAAGACCGTTTGAGGATTGCTGTACGGTATTTACACCGAAGCATCCGCGTCTTCACCCGAAGCCCGAAGAAATCGAAAAAGCCGAATTATCGCTTGACAGCGACGCGCTTATAAGCCGTGCGGTCGAGGGCGTAAAGCAGGAGCTTATCACATTTTAAAGGAAAAAATTATGAGTATTGAAAAGCAGACGGTAGAACTTCTCAAAAGTAAAAAACTTAAGCTTGCCACGGCAGAGAGCTGTACCGGCGGACTCATTTCAAAACGCATTACCGACGTATCCGGCTCCTCCGAGGTATTCGAGGGCGGCGTTGTCTGTTATTCAAACCGTTTCAAAGAAAATGTGCTCGGCGTTTCCCCAGAAACCCTAAAAAAATACGGCGCCGTAAGCCGCGAAACCGCGCGTGAAATGGTAAAGGGCGTTTTGTCTCTTACAAAGGCCGATATAGCAGTTGCCGTTACGGGTATAGCGGGACCGTCTTCGGACGATACAAATAAGCCCGTGGGCCTTGTTTATATAGCCGTTTCCGACGGTAAAAGCACAATAGTTAAAAAGCTTCTAAACAATTTTACCGGCGACGTCAGGGAGCAAAACCGCAACATCAGCGCGGATACCGCTCTCGAAATGATTATGGAGGCAATACGATGAACGACGATAATGTCATCACCGAAAACACCGTTCCGCAGAAAAAAGGCGGCAAAAAGAAACAAAAAAAGAAGCCGATGGGCAAGGGCAGCAAATTTATACTCTTTATATCAATTATTGTTTTGATAGTCTCCGGAACCTTCTGTGTGAAATACGGTGTTGATATAATAAAGAGCAAAAAAGAGGCGGCGGAAATAGCAAGCCTTGCAAATCCGCAGTTTGACGTGCCCGAGTACGATTACGGAGACACGGTTTTCCCGGACGGCATTCAGGAAAAATACAAAAAGGCGTATTCCGTAAATCCCGATCTTGTCGGCTGGATAAAAATTCCCGGTACAACTGTAAATCATCCCGTTGTGCACGGCTCCGACAACAATTACTATTTAAGGCGCAGCTTCTACGGCAGCTACGAGCGCCGCGGAACTCCGTTTGTCGATTACCGCAACACGATAACCGACGGCGAATTTGACACAAACACCATTATTTACGGTCACAATTACCTCGATTCCACCATGTTCTCGGACGTTGAAAAATACAAGGACATCGAATTTTGGAAAGAAAATCCCGTAATTGAGTTTAACACTATCTATCACGATTACAAATGGAAAGTCATAGCCGTCTTTTTGACAAACGCGGACGAAAAGGACGACAACGGCTATGTTTTCAATTACATATACCCGTTTATGAGCGGCGAAAACTACGCGGAGTACTTTGACGAGATTGCTTCACGCTCGCTCTATTCGACGGGAATAGACGTAAATACCGACGACAAAATACTCACCCTCTCGACCTGCACGCGCGATATGGATATTTCAACGCGCCGCGGCGAGACAAACGCCCGTTGCGTACTGGTTGCAAGGCTCATACGAGACGGTGAAAGCGAAGAGGTTGACACCTCGCTTGCGACGGTAAACGAAAATCCGCGCTATCCGCAGATATGGTATGACAAATATAAAAAAGCAAATCCATATAAAAACGCCGAAAGATGGTATCCGAAAGGAGTGAGAGCTTAAATGAGCAAAAGCAAGGACAAGAAAAACAACGACAACGAGCTTTTATCATTTGAAGAGCTTAAAAATAAGGTAAACCACGAAACCGCAAAGGACGAAAAACCCGACAGCGAGATAAACGATTTACTCTCTGCCCTCGGTGACGAGTCGAATGATAAGTCACAGCCTGAGCCAAATAACGCTCAGCCGGCCGAAACAGAGCAGTCTCGCACCGAAAAAGCGGAGCCGCAAAACTTAAATGCGAAGTCAAAAGACGAAAGCGAAAAGAAAAACGAGGTTATCGATAAAAACACCGACAGAATCTACAATGATATTTTGTCTGCCATAAACGACAACTCTCAAAATGAAACCGAGCAGACGTCGAGAAGAAACAAATATTCCGGCGACGATAACCACTTCATCGATATTACAAATCAATATCAGAAGCCTCGCGAGGAGGAAAAAGCTCCCGCAGAAAACATCGCAATAGTTCGCCCCTCCAAGGATAAAAAGCCGGAAGAAAAGCCGGAAGAAAAGCCCGAGGAAGAGCAGAAGGAAGAAAAACCGGAAGAAGATGAGAAACCCGTCAAGACCTTCGGTGAGATGTTCAAGAGCGGTCTTGCGGCGTTCTTCCCGAATAAGCATGACAAGGTTTCCGAGATAATCAGAAAGGTAATAATGGACATCTCTGTTTTCACGCTTATCGGCTGCGCTGTTTGGTTCGGCGTGCTGATGGGTCAGAAAAACAGCGCCAACAAGCAAAACGCTAACATTAAAGGCCAGGTTATCGACGCCGATTCAAACCTTACCGACGAAGATGCGTGGGCGGAATTTTTTGCCAAATATCCAAACGTCACTCTGCCTCAGGGTATGATGCCGAAATACGCTTATCTCTATGCCATAAACAACGACCTTGTCGGTTGGATTCGCGTTCCGAATACGGCAATCGACGTCCAGGTTGTGCAGGCCGAGGATAACGACGAGTACCTCAAGCAGGATTTCTACGGCAATTACAGCCGTTACGGCTGCCCGTTCCTCGATTTCCGCTGTGACCCGAAATATCTCAGCCAGAACACTGTAATTTACGGTCATCACATGAGCGACGGCCTTGTATTTGCCGAGCTTGACAAATACAAGAAGCCCGACGGCTTTAAGGAGTCGCCGATTATAGAATACGACACTCTGTTTAAGACCTATAAATTTAAAATCTATGCCGCCTTTATAGCAGGCAGCGCGCCCGAGCAGGATAACGGCTACCTCTTTTACTACAACACGCCCAAATTCCCGACAAAGGAAAACTTTGACGCATTTATAGCGGCAATAGACGAGAGAAAGCTTTATTCGACAGGCGTCAGCGTAGACTATACGGATAAGCTTATTACACTATCCACCTGCAGCTACGAATTTTCAAACGCAAGACTTGTGGTTGTCGGCAGACTTCTGCGCGACGGCGAAAGCGAAAATGTAGACACTTCGCTCGTCACGGTCAACGAAAATCCGCGCTATCCGCAGGTATGGTATGATAAAAAAGGTCAAAAGAACCCCTTTGCTTCGGCGGAAAAATGGCAGCCCGCCGAATAATCGGTTTTTAATACACATTTATAAACAAGGATGGACAAGGATATGAATTTGAAATTGTTTTCACTTATTTCGAGTGACGACATTCCGGCTACTAAGCTTCAAATCAAAATTTCCGGCAGTCTTAACGCCTTTACCGACGATGACGTGTCCTTCAAGAGATTTTCTTCTCTCAAGGAGATGTTCCCGTCGCTCGGCAAAGCTCTCGCGGACTCCGAGCTTATAGTTATTGCCGTTGACCCGAAGATATATGTCAGAACAAAGACGCTACTTACAAAGGCACTCTCTCTTGACATTGAGGAAAATCCGACGGTCAAAAAAGCACTCGGACGCGCCGCGGAAATTCCCGAGTCGCAAAAGCTGCTTCAATCGCAGATGCCGAAGGGTGCCGTCCCGTTTTTAACCCGCGACGGAGTAAATTCCGGCTTTGTCATTTCTAAGGGACATCAACAGATAATGTATCTGCCTCTTGACGATGTACGCCTTGACACGGTGCTTCGCAACGGCGTTATTCCGTATCTCACGAGCGGCGAGACCATAGCTGTCCGCGAAGAGGCTTACGCCCCGAAAAACGCAACGGTAAAGCCGTCTGTTCCGCCAAAAAGGCAAGAGGCGCCGGCTCCCGAAAAAGCCGCGCAGACGCCTCCCGCGCTTCCCGAGAGTGTAGGGGAAGTCACTTCCAAAACCGTAAATATTCTTCGCGAGAGCGGTAGCCGTGTTGCGGTGAACGGCAATCAAAATTCCGAATATGTAAAATCCTTCGGCTCTGTTTCACCCGACTTTTTCGAGTTCTTCACATTTACACCGCATGTCGAGGACAAGGGCGACTTCAATGTCACCGATTACACCGCACAGATGGCAAAATCGGCAAAGGAGCTTGCCTCTGCGGATTTCGGCGCGTGCATTTCGGATATTTGCAATACGGACGGCTGTTCGTACATATGCATTGCCGTCGCAGGCGAGAGCTCCGCAATAGTCAGAAAGCTCTACCGCGAGCCCGATGAAAAGGATGAAAGCTTCATAAGAGACGCCGCAGAGGAGCTTATAGAGCTTATCGGCGAAAAGGCCTCCGGGGAAAGCTCCGTCGGCATAGAGATTTCCGGCGAAGCCGCAGCAGAGCCCAAAGCCGAAAAAACTCCCGGCAAAGGGAAAAAAGTCCTTGTTTCAATACTTGTAATAATTCTCGCTCTTGCCGTTGCGGCAGGCACATTTTTCCTTGTGAAATATCAAAGAGACAAAAAAGCCGCCGAGGCACTCGCAAACACTGCGCCCGAAACGACTTCCGAGGAAACGACCGTTCCCCCGGAAATATCAAAGGATACAGTTCCGCTCTCTGTTTTTATGCGCAATGAAGCGGTTAACGGAATTGACAAGGACGACCTTGCGAGAGCGGCCGAGGACACCGCAAACGCCGCTTCTCAGGGTGACAATGCGGCAAACGCAAACGTAGTGCCCGAATACATTGTGCTCAACGGCGTAAAAACGGAGGCAAAAAAGGCACTCGCAAAAATTGTGGCCGCGGATGTGGACGACAGCTACAATTCCGAAGCCATAAAAGCCGATGCAGTTGCCGTTTATACATATTTGAAATACCGCAACACAAACTTTAACGTGAGCGGTCTTAATGCCGCAGAAACGGTGAGCGACAACATACTGAATGCCGTTTCGGAGGTATTCGGCGAATATGTCGTATATAACGGTCAACCGGCATTCACTCCCACATTTAAGCTGTCGGCAGGTAAAACCACCTCGGCAGACGTTGTTTTCGGTAATTCCTTCCCCTACCTTAAAACGGTAGACAGCGCATCCGATAAAAACGCAGACGGCTACAAAACGGAGATTACTCTGACATCCGGTGAATTAAAGGAGCTTGCAAATAAATTTGACAGCTCGATAAATCTCTCCGGCTCCGCCAAGGACTGGGTAAAAGTTACAAAGCACGACGGCGCCATAAGCACGGGAGTAGGATACGTCGAAACCGTAAACGTAGGCGGTAAGGAAATAAGCGGATATAAATTCGCCTGTGAACTTCTCGAAAACAAGATTCCGTCATACTGCTTTGCAGTATCCTACACCTCTTCCGGCGACACCTTTAAGATAACCTCATACGGCAACGGTTTCGGTGTCGGTATGAGCCTTTCCGGTGCAAACAAAATGGCGGCCGACGGCTCGACCTACGCGCAGATACTCGCAAAATACTATCCCGGAACAAATCTTTCATAACACTTTTTAATCCGTCATATTTTGTATATATTATCAAGGGGGACATTTTAAATGGCAATATTAGTAACCGGCGGTGCCGGATTTATAGGCACCCATACCTGCATAGAGCTTATTAACGCAGGATATGAACCGATAGTGGTTGATAACTACTACAACGCAAGCCCCAAGGCACTCGAGCGCGTTGAGGAAATAGTCGGAAAAAAGGTTAAGTTTTATGAGTGCGACGTTCGCGACAAAAAGAAGCTTGACTCCGTATTTAAGGAAAATAAAATAGACGCCGTCATACATTTTGCAGGCCTCAAGGCGGTAGGCGAATCCTGCCACAAGCCGCTTGAGTACTACGATAACAACATCGGCGGAACTCTTGCGCTCTGCGAGGTTATGAGAGACAACGGCTGCAAAAAGATTGTATTTTCCTCCTCCGCTACCGTCTACGGTATGAACAATGTTTCGCCGCTCACGGAGGATATGAAAACCGGCGGTACAACCAATCCATACGGTACCACAAAGTATATGATAGAGATAATCCTCGAGGATCTCTATAAAGCAGACAACAGCTGGGATGTTACGCTGCTTCGCTACTTTAACCCGATAGGTGCTCACAAGAGCGGCCTCATAGGTGAAAACCCCAACGGAATCCCGAACAATCTTATGCCGTATATAACACAGGTTGCAATAGGCAAGCTTGACTGCCTCTCGATTTACGGCAACGACTACCCCACCCGCGACGGAACGGGTGTTCGCGATTACATCCACGTGGTTGACCTGGCTCTCGGTCACGTAAAAGCCGTAGAGCAGCTGAAATCCTCAAACGGCGGCGTAAGAATTTATAATCTCGGCACAGGCAAGGGTTACAGCGTTTTAGATATAGTTAAAGCATTTGAAAAAGCCACAGGCGTTAAAATCAATTATAAAATCGCTCCTCGCCGTGACGGTGATATAGCTACCTGCTACTCAGACCCGTCAAAGGCTAAAAAAGAGCTCGGTTGGGAGGCAAAACGCGACCTCGAGGAAATGTGCGAGGATTCATGGCGTTGGCAAAAAAACAATCCGAACGGTTTTGACGACTGATATTTCTCCCCCGAAAAAGGAGGTAACACCATGAAAAACAAAAAGAGTCTTACAGTAGGAATCATTGTTGCCGTTATAGTCATTGCACTTATCGGCAGCATTGTCGGCAGCTACAACAATCTCGTAAAGCTGCGTGAAAACGTGACGAGCGCGCAGTCCGTGGTTGAAACACAGCTTCAGCGCCGCGCGGACCTTATACCAAACCTTGTAAACACCGTAAAGGGCTACGCTTCTCATGAGGAGGACGTTTTTACGGCAGTTGCGGACGCTCGCACGGCACTTTCGGGTGCCAAGACGGTTGATGAGCTGAACAGTGCTCAGAGTCAGCTTGACAGTGCCGTATCACGACTTTTGGCGATAGCCGAAAGCTATCCCGATCTCAAGGCAAATGAGAATTTTATAAATCTTCAGGATGAGCTTGCAGGCACCGAAAACCGTATTTCCGTTGCGCGTCAGGACTATAACGATGCCGCAAAGGAATACAATACAAAAATTCAATCGTTCCCCGCATCGATAATTGCGGGACTCTTCCATTTTGAAAAGGCGGATTATTTCACCGCCACAGCCGAAGCTGCAACTGTTCCCTCTGTGGATTTCGGTAAATAAGCCATGAAAAAGACGATAGGTGCAGGCGCACTGCTTGTTTCACTTTTGATTGTTTTGCTGACGGCTCTGCCGGCAGCTGCAATAAGCGAGCATCCGTTGCCGGCAAGCAGTTTTTTCGCCCCAAGCTTTACCGATGACAACAAAATGACCACACAATCTCAAGACGATTACCCGTCTCCCACAAGCGACTTTTTCGTCAACGATTTTGCCTCGTGTCTCACCGATGAGGACAAAAGCACCATTCAAGCTCTCGGCGAGGAGCTGTACAAAAAGACAAAGGCGCAGGTAGTAGTTGTCACGGTTCAAAGCCTCGGCGGCAGAGATATTGAAAGCTATTCGATAGGACTGGCGCGTGAATGGGGCATAGGCGATAAGGACGATGATTCCGGCGTATTGCTGCTGTTGTCCACGGGCGACAGACAGGTGCGGATTGAAGTCGGAAAGGGTCTTGAGGGCTCTCTCACCGACGGTAAATCTGGACGAATTCTCGATTCCTATGCAGTTCCGTACCTCAAAAACAGCGACTATTCCACAGGTCTTCGCGAGTGCTACAAAAAGCTCGTCGAGGAGGTTTATTCCGAATACGGAGTAGAGGGCTATACGAGCATTGACGACACGGACATCGGCGATTACTCCTCATCAGGTTTCGGGGACGAAAAAATCGACCTCGCCGTTATAATTATAATAACGGTTCTGGTACTGATTACCTTGATTTTACCCGGCCGCATAATTCGCAAAGCAATTTATCACGGCGGCGGCGATCATCACGGCGGCGATTATCACGGCGGCGGATTTTACGGAGGCGGCTTCGGCGGGCATTCATCCGGAGGGTTCTCGGGAGGCTCGTCCTCGGGAGGATTTTCGGGCGGAGGCGGCGGCTTCTCCGGCGGAGGAAGCTCACGCGGATTCTAATATTTCACACATAAAGCTGTCGGAGCAGGGCCTAATCCTTTTCGGCAGTTTTTATTTTTCCCTGCTTTTGCTTTTCTGCATTGCCGCAAGGTTTATAAGCAATTAAATTAAAAGAAAGGTCGTGGCGAAATGAGAATGTATGACATCATCGATAACAAGAAGCACGGGAAAGAGCTGTCCTTTGACGAAATCAAGTTCTTTGTCGACGGATTTACGGACGGCTCGGTACCGGACTATCAAGCTTCGGCGCTGCTTATGGCCATATGCCTTAAAGGTATGAGTGACAGCGAAATATCAAATCTCACCTTATGTATGGCGCAGTCGGGCGATATGAACGATATGAGCAAAATAGACGGCGTGTCCTGCGATAAGCACTCAACCGGCGGCGTCGGTGATAAAACCTCACTTATAGTCGCTCCCATTGCCGCAAGTTGCGGTCTGAAGGTTGCCAAAATGAGCGGCAGAGGTCTCGGCCACACGGGCGGTACGGTTGATAAGCTGGAGTCTATTCCCGGCTACAACACAGCAATGGCAAGCGACAGCTTTTTTAAACAGGTAAACAAAATCGGAATTTCTCTGATAGGTCAGACCGGAAATCTCGCACCTGCCGACAAAAAGCTTTACGCACTTAGAGATGTAACAGCCACCGTGGATGACAGGGCTCTTATCTCTGCGAGCATTATGAGCAAAAAGCTTGCGGCAGGCGACAAAAATATAGTTCTCGATGTGAAATGCGGAAGCGGCGCATTTATGAAAAACGAAAATGACGCCGCGGCTCTCGCAAAAACAATGGTAGGCATAGGCAAAAGCTGCGGCAGAAACATCATAGCCGTTATAACAAATATGGACGAGCCGCTCGGCAGAAATGTCGGAAATGCGCTTGAGGTTATCGAGGCAGTCGACGTTTTACGCGGTAACGGTGACAAGAGCCTTCGCGAATTATCTGTTTATCTCGCCGCAAATATGCTGTCACTCTCATTCCGAAGGGATATAGACGAGTGTATTATAGAAGCGACAAATGCGCTCGACAGCGGCAGAGCCTTTGATAAATTCCGTGAGCTTGTTGAGGCTCAGGGCGGAGACGTCGATTATATAAATGATACAAGCCTCTTCAAAAAAGACAAATGCGTTCGCGACATATTATCGCCGTGCGACGGATACATCTTTTCGGCGGACACCGGAAAGATAGGCGAAGCCGCCGTGATACTCGGCGCAGGCAGAGAGAAAAAGGACGACAAAATCGATATGGCCGCGGGAATTGTACTCCGCAAAAAGACCGGCGAAAGAGTTAATAAGGGCGACGCTCTGGCAACGCTTTACACCTCCTGCGAAGCAAGAGCCGACAGTGCCGAAAAGCTGTATTTAAATGCAATTAAAATAGCCGACAATCCGCCCGAAAAGAAAAAGCTTATATACGGTACAATTAAATAATACTTTCCCCTCCCGGTTTCGGATAAAACCGCAATTTCGCGGCAAACTCATTATGGCAGACGAAAACGGGGGGATTTTTATGCCGAAAAAATACAATACAATTATAATCGGCGGCGGAACGGCAGGTCTTACCGCGGCAATTTACACCGCTCGCCAAAATAAGAGTGTCGCGGTTTTTGAAAGCGGAATATTCGGCGGTCAGATAGTCGATTCGCCGAGAATAGAAAACTACCCGGGCTTTTGCGAAATCAGCGGTGACGAATTTTCTGACAGGCTGTTAAAGCAGGCGTTAAAGCTCGGCGCAGAGCTTATTAAAAAAAGAGCAGCCGCAATTAAGCTTGAGGGTAAGGACAAATATGTTATTTCTGCTGACGGCGAAAAAACTCAATGCGATAAAATTATAATTGCGGTCGGTACAAGACCGCGTCCGCTTTATCTTGAAAACGAACGTGAGCTTTTGGGCAGAGGCATTTCATACTGCGCGGTTTGCGACGGTGCATTTTTCAAAAGTAAAACGGTTGCCGCGGTCGGCGGCGGCAGCTCGGCTCTGCAAAGCGCAAGGCTGCTGGCAGAGCTTTGCAAAAAGGTATATGTGATTCACAGACGGAATGAATTTCGCGGCGAACAAAGGCTCTGTGAAGAGTTAAAGTCCTTTCATAACATCGAGTTTTTGTTAAACAGCGAAATAAAAAAGATAAACGGCAAGACGAGGCTCGAAAGCGTTTTAGTTAAAAATAATCTAAGTGGTGAAGAAACAGTTCTTCCGCTTGACGGGCTCTTTGTCGCAATAGGCAAGGAGCCGCAAAACGAAATATTTGCCGAGGTCACAGAGCTTGATGAAAACGGATACATCAAGGCGGACGAGAGCTGTAAAACAAGCACGGACGGAATTTACGCCGCAGGCGACTGCCGCACAAAGGCATTTCGTCAGCTTACGACTGCGGCGGCGGACGGAACAGTTGCGGCGTTGTCGCCGTAATTTCCCTGCCGATTTTCAAATTACGAAACACAGCGTAAAAAAACTAAAAATCTACACGCTTTAGCCGAGCGTTTATAAGGCAGTTTTGCTTCGCGGCTTCACAGCCGTACATTTTTTATGCGAAACCGATACTTCCTTATGAACGCTCAACCTTATTATTGATACACGGCGGTTTTTGTGTTATTATAGTCGCCGTAATTAAAATTAAGGTAAAGAGTGCCCGTCACTACGGCATTTCGTCGATTTCGGCGCGGCACGGTAACAAATAAGGTGAAAAAATGAAACTCATAGGCGCGGCAGTAAACTGCGGAGCTGTTTTTTTAGGCTCTCTTTTAGGTCTGCTGTTTAAAAAGGGTATTCCGGAACGCGTGCAAAAAAGTCTTAACTATGCGCTGTCGCTGTGCGTACTCTACATAGGAATCAAGGGTTCGCTTAAAGGAGAAAATACATTGATTGCCGCCCTGTCGCTCGCGATAGGAACAATAATAGGCGAGCTCATTGACATTGACAGGCATTTAAACAAATTCGGCGACTTTTTGCAAAAGAAGCTGAGCCGCAATACCGAAAATTCATCGTTCGGCGAGGGCTTTGTAAATGCCACGCTTTTCACCTGCGTCGGAGCTATGGCAATAGTCGGCGCGATTGAAGCCGGTATGCAGGGCAGCTTTTCAACATACTATGCAAAAGCTCTGCTCGACTGCTTTTTTGTGATGATAATGACTACCACATTCGGAATAGGCTGTTTCTTCTCCGGAATTATAGTTTTTGTCTATGAAGCGATTTTGACGCTCGGCGCCGGCTTTCTCTCGTCATTTCTCTCCGACAGTATGATAAACGAGATGTCGTGCGTCGGCTCCGTGCTTATAATAGCCATAGCTCTCAACACAATGAAGGTCACAAAAATAAAGGTTGCAAACCTGCTGCCGTCGGCGTTTATGCCGCTCTTACTGTGCCTTTTTATTCATTGACTTTTACTTTTTTTATGCTATATTATATGTGGTTATATATGATTTTTTGGGGGAATTGTAATTGAAGATTATTGTTGCAGGTGACGGTAAGGTTGGTGCCACGCTTACACGTCAGCTGACCGCAGAGGGATATGACATTACTCTTATCGACTCAAACAAGGATGTTTTGAGCTCAAGCATGGAGCAATTCGACATAATGACCGTACACGGCAACTGTGCCACCAAAGACACGCTGCTGAAGGCGGGAATTACGGACACCGACCTCATAATAGCCGCCACAAGCGCGGACGAGGTAAATCTTTTGTGCTGCATTACCGCTCACGGACTTAACAAGAACCTGCACACAATAGCGCGAATCCGCAATCCCGAATACAGCAGTCAAATCTATGATATGCGCGATATGTATGCGCTGTCCATGACCGTAAACCCCGAAAAGCAGGCGTCAAGTGCCATAGAAAAGCTTCTCAGATACCCGGGATTTTTAAAGCATGACACCTTTGCTAAGGGGCGCGTCGATATAGTTGAGCTGCGCGTCAAAAGCGACAGCAAGCTCTGCAACATTCCTCTGAGCTCCCTGCCCGCACAGACAAAGTGTAACGTACTTGTTTGTGCGGTAATCAGAAACGGTGAAGCACTCGCACCCAACGGCGATTTCGTCTTACAGGACGGCGACAGAATATTTGTCACGGCGTCTGTGGACAACCTCTCAATGCTTTTGAAGAGTCTCGGTATGACGCCGAAAAAAACCAAAAACATACTTATCTGCGGCGGCGGAAAAATCAGCTATTACCTTGCAAAGCGTCTTGAAAAAAGCAGCGTTTCGGTAACTCTTGTAGAGAAAGACGAAAAACGCTGTGTTGAGCTTGCCTCGCTTCTGCCGACAACTAATATAATCCACGGCGACGCGAGCGATCAAAATCTTCTCAACAGCGAGGGACTGGCCGACTGCGAGGCGGTTGTTACCGCCACCGGGCTTGACGAAATGAATATGATAATTTCGCTCTATGCCAACAATGTGGGTGTTCCGCAGACAATAACAAAGCTCAGCCGAATAGACAGCGGCAGTATTCCTTCAAACATTCCGCTCGGTAGCATCATCTGTCCCAAGGAGCTGTGCTGCAACTCAATAGTACGCTATGTCAGAGCCATACAAAATCAAAGCGGTGCGGCAATCGCCGTTCACTTTATCGCAGACGGTCAGGCGCAGGCCATAGAATTTCGAGTTGACGAGCAGACAAAGCATTGCGGAGAGGCTCTTAAGGATATAAAAATTCGCAAAAATGTCCTTATTGTCTGCATAACGCATAACGGTAAAATCGAAATACCCAACGGTAATTCTTCGTTTAAAAAAGGTGACGGCATCATTATTGTCACAAGCAGCGGAGATGTGGTGCGACAGCTTAACGACATATTTATTTAATGGGGTAAAAGTGCTTTATGAACTATAAAATGATGGGTCGTATTTTTGCGGAAATATTGGCGCTCGAAGCATTTTTTATGCTTCCGCCGCTGTTTATAAGCATATATGACGGAGTCGATGGTGCGGCAAAGGCCTTTTTATATACAATAGGCATACTGATAGCGGTATCCGCATTTTTGTGGCTTATCTGCCGCAAAGCAAAGCGCGGTTTTTACGCTCAGGAGGGCATAGTTTGCGTTGGCCTCGGCTGGATTTTTTTAAGTCTTTTCGGTGCATTGCCCTTTTTTATATCGGGCGAAATACCGTTTTACATCGACGCGTTTTTTGAGATGGTTTCGGGTTTTACAACGACCGGTGCCTCAATAGTGCCCGTTGTTGAGGACTTATCACGCGGAATTTTATATTGGCGAAGCTTCAGCCATTGGCTCGGCGGAATGGGTGTGCTTGTATTTTTGCTTGCCATTGTCCCGTCTAATTCAAAATCGGGCGGCTCGCGGCTGCACCTTTTAAAGGCGGAAAGTCCGGGCCCCGATGTCGGTAAGCTCGTACCAAAAATGCGCGATACCGCCATGATACTGTATGTACTGTATATAGCACTTACTCTTTTGAATATATTGTTTTTGCTCGCCGGAAAAATGCCTCTTTTTGACGCGCTGTGCACGGCATTCGGCACCGCAGGAACCGGCGGCTTCGGAATCAAAAATGACAGCATAGCGGGTTACAGCATTTATATACAGTGGGTTTGCACCGTGTTTATGATGCTCTTCGGCGTAAACTTCAACTGCTATTACTTGCTCATTATGCGCCAATTCAAGGCACTCTTTAAAAACGAGGAGGTTCGCTGTTACTTCGGAATTTCAATTATGAGTGCTGCGCTGATAGCCATTGACATCCGTAAAATATACCCGACAATTCACGAAACGATTCGCCACGCCTGCTTCCAGGTAGCAAGTATCATGACGACTACGGGCTTTGCGACTACGGATTTTGACACATGGCCGAGCTTCTCAAAAACCATTTTGCTCACACTTATGGTCATAGGCGCGTGCGCCGGCTCTACCGGCGGCGGTCTCAAGTGTGCAAGAGTTCTGTTGCTTTTCAAAAATTTACGCAGAAACATTCACAAGATACTTCACCCGAGAAGAGTTCAGGTTGTACACGTAGACGGCACACCCGTTGACGAAAAAATTATCAACGGCACAAGCGTTTATCTCGCCGCATATTTTATTTTGGTTGTTCTGAGTATACTGCTTATATCGGTTGACAACAAGCCGCTTGTAACAAATTTGTCCGCTGTGCTCTCTTGCTTCAACAACATCGGCCCCGGTCTTGAGATAGTCGGACCCACCGGAAACTTCAGCTCTTACAGCGCGTTTTCAAAGCTTGTGCTGATATTTGATATGCTCGCCGGCAGACTTGAGATATTCCCGATTTTGGCTCTTATTTCAAGGGGCGCATGGAAAAAAGCTTGACGCACCGTATACCGCACATTTATATTTTAAGCTCCCGATTTCGTTCGGGAGCTTTTTTGCGATTTGCTTCACTCTCCATCGGTGCACAGCCGATTGTCATTTAAATAAAAACGAGCGCGTAACCTTTGTCTCTTCTTTACCCTGCTTAAAGTCAAACCGGAAATGCATATATCTCGGCTTTGTAAAACCTTAAAATCAATAAAACAAGCTGCCCTCCCCGGTCGCTTCGTGCGATAAGGAGGGCAGCTTTATGCTTATTCGGTTTTATTTTGTTTGCCGATTATTATTTCTTGCCTTTTTTAGCGAGCTTTTCGGCTTTTTTCTGTGCCTTGTATGCGGCGTCCTCAGCCTTAAGTCTTTCAACCTCGGCGTCTCTTGCCTTTTTAGCCTCTGCCTCACGCTCTTTTGCCTCGTCATAGAGAGCCTCTATCTCACCGAAATGCTGATAGTACTTCTCCTGATTTATAAGGCGTTCGGCGTCAAGATACGGCTTTGCGGCACGGTTAAAGTATGCGTGCCTATCCATTTCCTTCTTAGACATATCGCGCGCCTGCTTGCGCTCGCTTGCAGTCTTTTTGATATCTGCACGAAGCATCTGAACCTTTTCGCTGTTGCCTGCCTTTTTGGCGTCGCTAAGCTCGGTATAAAGCGTCTTGAGTCTGTCGTCGCAAGCGTCCTCTTGGTCAAAGTACTTCTCAAGCACGGAGAAGTCAAGGCGCTCGAACTTAACTGACGGGTCGCCGTAATACTTCTGTATGGCCTTATAAGCTGACTTTTTCTTCTTGGCAACAGAAATCGCAAACTTGCGTATCTGCTTTTCTTCGCTGTCGGTCTTGGGAAGAGCCTTAGCCTCGGCAAGCTCCTTGTTTATATCGTCAAGAGTGATTTTGCGGAGACCTTCAAGTCCGCCGTCGTAAACCTTTTTATATGTCTTGAGCTGATACTTAACAAGATTAGACGAGAACTTATCAAGCTCCTCGCATACGAATTTGGCAATCTCAATGTCCTCATTCTTCTGAACAGCTGCCTTGTAAGCCTTTTTCTGAGCCTTCTTTTCGGCCTTGTCGCTGATGCCCTTGTACCACTTTTTGCTGACATCAACGGGCTTTTCGGCGGCGAGAGCTCTTGACTCTCTGATTATATCGACAGCCTCTACAAGCTCTTTATCCTCAATGGCGCCGTTGTTGTAGTCCTCAAACATAGCGCGTACCTTGAGCACCTTAACCACGGACTTCTGTTTTCTCTCGTTAAAGTCATACCAGAAATAAGGTACAACGTTGAGAAGAGCACCGAGAGCCGAGAAGAGTATGAGCACCTTCAATAAGTTTTCGAGAATATTCGGGTCGTAAAGTGCGGAATATGCGTTGCTGTAATTGTTCTGGCCGTTTGCCATCTGTTCGGAGAGGATTTCACCTACGGTTTTGCCGTCGCCGAGCATTCTGCCGAGAATGTCGGGATTTGATGTGACGGCGAGAGCGTTATCGGTTGTGATACCGCCTCTCTTGTATACTACGGGAAGAACGGCACTCGTAAGAAGTGCGATAACGGTACCGATTGTAGCAACTGCCGAGAACATACCGTCAATTCTCTCACCGCTCTTATACTGCTGATAATCACGAATGTCTGCCTGAATTGCGGGGTTTAAAATAAGCGCAAACGAACCCATAAACGCATTGAGGTAAAGGCAGCCCATAATAGCCCAAATGGTGGAGCCGTTCATCTGAGAGGTAAACGGAAGCATCATAAGAATGAATATGATATTCATAATATTCGTAACAACAAGCACGAATTTTTTGCCCCATTTTCTGATGCACATGGGAGCTAATATCATACCCCAAAGCGAAGCGTTGCCGTAAATGGTAACAACAAGTCCGTATACGTTACCGGAGCAAACTCCGCCGTAGTTATAAAGCCAATAGAGAACATTTGCGTACGATGCCTCAAGGAAGCCTATCCAGCCGGCAAAGGAGATTATCCAGAAGTACTTGTTGCCGGCAACCTCTCTGAGAGCGTCGGAGAACTTGATTTGAATTACGTGCGTTCTCGCCTGAACTATCTTTTCCTGAGTGTTCTTATAAACGAGTATGCAAAGAAGTATGCCGCCGATACCAATTATCGGATAAAGAAGTCTGTAAACACGGATGTCGGTCGAATTCGTGTGGAAAACATTCTGAGCTATAATCGGTGTAATAAGGTTTACTATGGTCGGAGCGAGTGAATAAACGACGCTCTTTATAGCCGCAACATCGGCTCTCTCCTGTGAATTCGGCGAGAGAACGTGTATAAGATTCTCATAGCTGTCATAGAAGAAATAATAGAAGAAATGCAAGAGCAGGTTGAAAATAAGTATCAAAGTACACTTTACAAAATATGCCCTTGTTACGCCGAAAAGCATTCCCTCACCGAACAAAGCACCGAACTTATCGTACGGGAACCACACCATCAGCACACAGATTATTGTGGTCGGAATACCCATTGACACTATGTAGGGTCTGTACTTACCCGCTTTATTTCTTGTGTTATCAATAATATTTGCCCTGATTCCCGTAAGCGGGATATTGGCAAGGACTGCAATAACATAAAGAACATACATATCCGTCGGATTTACGCCGAGTGTACTCGAAATAAGAGTGTTACCCGTCGCAAGAAGACAAGCGGTACCGAGAGTTATGATGAAATACGCACCGATGCCGCCGACAGAATACGCCGCTACCTCTTTAAAGGGCATATATTTGCCCTCGGGCGGCCTTCTCCAGTAGGTCTTAATGTTGTCAGCCAAAGTACTGAGCTGTTCCTTTAACTTCATTCGATTTCCTCCCATATTTTTATACAACATTGTTATTCTAACACAAAACGATAGGCTTTTCAATAAGCTTTTATATCTGTATTGTCAAAAAAACTATAAAAAAATTCACAATAACACACAAAACTCACATATATCCGAAAAATACCCGTTTTTCTTGAAAAATCAGCACAAAACGGATATTATATAACTATAATAATGTTTAAAAATTTGTTTAATTTTATTTTGCAAGGAGAGCTTTTGTATGTCGGATGTAATCATAATCGGAGCAGGCCCTGCCGGCATTTCGGCGGCGTTATATACAATTCGCAGCGGTCTTGAAACCACAGTAATAACCGCGGGAGACAGTGCGCTCGCAAAAGCCGAAAAAATCGAAAACTATTACGGCTTTGCCGAACCGATTAGCGGAAAAGAGCTTTTGACACGCGGAATTGACGGTGCCGAAAGGCTCGGAGTGAAATTCACAAACAAGCAGGCGGTGTCGATTGATTATGAGGACGGCGGATTCTCCGTCGTCACCTCGGACGACAAAAAGCACGGGTGCAAGGCGGTACTTTTGGCGACCGGCAGCAGACGGCTCGCACCGAGCATAGAGGGCTTGACCGAATTCGAAGGCAAAGGGGTCAGCTACTGCGCGGTCTGTGACGCATTTTTTTACAGAAACAAAAATGTCGGCGTTCTCGGCTCCGGCGAATACGCTCTGCACGAGGCCAAAATTCTCGCAAAAACATCAAAAAGCGTTACCGTGTTCACAAACGGCGAAGAGCCGACGGCAGTATTTCCCTCGGAATTTACAATTGTTAAAGAACCGTTGTCGAGTCTCACGGGTGAAGCAAAAATCGAAAAAGCCGTTTTGCGCGACGGTACCGAGGTCAAAATCGACGGCCTTTTCGTAGCCTACGGAGTGGCATCATCGGCAGCTCTCGCCCAAAAAGCAGGAGCGGTGACAATCGGCGGCAAAATCAGGGTCAACGATTCTATGATGACGAACGTAAACGGCCTTTTTGCGGCAGGCGACTGCACAGGCGGTCTTTTGCAGGTATCAAAAGCCGTCGGCGACGGCGCGGCGGCAGGTATGGCAATAATAAAATATGTCAAAAGGGAAAAATAGAGTCGCCGAAATTATCCGATATCAAAAAACGACCCTTGGCCGTCGGTTTTCGAGCCGGCTGTCAAGGGTCGTTCTTTTTTTATTTTTTGATTGTTATATTGTTTCGTGGAAGGTTCTCTTTATGACCTCACTCTGCTGTTCCCTTGAGAGCTTATGGAAATTGACCGCATAGCCCGAAACACGAATGGTGAGATTGGGATATTTAGTCGGGTCGTTATAAGCCTCAACAAGCATTTCGCGGTTCATAACATTGACGTTCAGGTGATGCGCACCGTTTTTAAAATAGCCGTCAAGAATCGACACAAGATTTGCCGTTCTCTCGTCTCTCGTTTTGCCGAGTGCTGCGGGAACGATTGAAAACGTATTTGAAATTCCGTCGCGGCACTGTGAATAGGGCATCTTGGCAACCGAGTTGAGCGATGCGAGCGCGCCGTTCTTTTCGCGATTATGCATGGGGTTGGCACCGGGAGCAAACGGCTCACCCTTCTTTCTCCCGTCGGGCGTGGAGCCTGTCTTTTTGCCGTACACGACATTGGAGGTTATTGTGAGTGCCGAAAGCGTATGCTCTGCGTTTCTGTAAGCCGGAGTCTTGCGAAGCTCGGCTATTGTGTCCTCAAGCAATGCTTTTGCGATATTGTCAACACGGTCGTCGTCGTTTCCGTACTTCGGGAAATCACCTGTCGTCTCAAAATCGACTATATATCCGTTCTCGTCACGTATTGGTTTAACGTTTGCGTACTTGATAGCCGAAAGAGAGTCTGCGGCAACCGAGAGTCCCGCTACGCCGAATGCCATAAAGCGGTGCACATCGGTATCGTGAAGTGCCATTTGGATTTTCTCATACGCATACTTATCGTGCATAAAATGGATTACATTCATAGTATTGACATAAAGCCTGCAAAGCCATTTAAGGTAAGTCTTGTATCTCTCAACCACCTCGTCGTAATCAAGCCTGTCGCCCTCAATCGGGTTAGTCTGCGGGCCTATTTTTTCGCAGTAAACATTGTCATATCCGCCGTTTAATGCGAGAAGTAAAAGCTTTGCAAGGTTGCAGCGCGCACCGAAAAACTGCATCTGCTTGCCTACCTGCATAGCGGAAACGCAGCAGGCTATGGCGTAATCGTCGCCGTAAATCGGGCGCATAACGTCGTCGTTTTCATATTGTATGGAGTCGGTGTCCTCCGAAACCTCGGCGCAAAAACGTTTAAAGTTTTCGGGCAAGCCCTGCGACCAGAGAACAGTCATATTGGGCTCCGGAGCCGAGCCGAGAGTGTAAAGCGTATTGAGCATTCTGTACGAATTTTTCGTGACGAGAGTTTTACCCTCGTTTGTCATACCGCCGATGCTCTCGGTTATCCACATAGGGTCGCCGCCGAACAGCTCATTGTATTCGGGAGTGCGAAGATGACGCGCCATGCGCAGTTTCATAACAAAATCGTCTATCAGCTCCTGAGCACCGCTCTCAGTGAGTACGCCCCTATTGATGTCGCGTTCAATATAGATGTCAATGAACGTGCTTGTCCTGCCGAGCGACATAGCCGCTCCGTTCTGCTCCTTGATTGCGGCAAGATATGCAAAGTAAAGCCACTGAATCGCTTCGCGCGCGTTGCTTGCCGGCGAAGATATGTCATAGCCGTACATCTGCGCCATTTGCTTGAGCATTTCCATAAAGTTAAGCTGCTTTTGCAGCTCCTCGCGCAGCCTTATGACCTCCTCTGTCATATCCTTATTTTCAAGCGCGATTTTATCTGCCTTTTTAAATTCGATAAGCGTATCCATACCGTAGAGGGCAACTCTGCGATAGTCTCCTATTATTCTGCCTCTTCCGTAGGCGTCGGGCAAACCGGTGAGCAGCGCAATATGGCGTGCCTTTCTCATCTCACTCGTATAGGCTCTGAATACTCCGTCGTTGTGAGTTGTCTTATATCTGAACTCGTCCTCGATTTTATCGGACAGCTCATAGCCGTAAGCCTTTGCCGCCTCACGTGCCATACGCATACCGCCGAAGGGATTTACACCTCGGCGCAGGGGGCTGTCGGTCTGAAGACCCACGATAAGCTCCTTTTCCTTGTCAAGATAACCGGGCGCATAGGTGACGAGAGATGAAACGGTTTCGGTATCGACAGAGAGTACTCCGCCGTTTTCACGTTCCTTGTCAAGAAGCTTTGAAAACTTTTCCATAAGCTCCTTTGTGCGCTCGGTGGCTCCGCTCAAAAAGGAGCTGTCGCCCGTATATTCCGTGTAATTCCTTTTGATGAAATCACTGACGTTTACTTTTTCGTTCCATTCGCCGGGATTAAAGCCTTCCCACGCTCTTGAAAACTCCATTTGCCATCTTCCTTTCACAGATGCCTCGAGGCATATATACATAAATAAATTACAATATAAAAGGGCAGCCTCCGAAAAAGAGGCTGCCCAGACGGTCGGCTTTTTATACGCCGCGTTCCCCGGCAGTTTAGCCTGCCTGCCCAAATGGGCTTTCCGTCAGTTGCACGGCGCCTATATATTGTGGTGCTATTATATCACCACACAATATATATGTCAACATATAAATTAAAAATGTTTATTCTGCGCTCTTCAGCGATTCAACCATATCTATCTTTTTAAGCCTGAAATACATAACGAAGTTGACTATCGCCGTAAACAGCACAGTAAGCAAAATACTTGCGAGATAGCTGAGAGCCGTCATTTCCTTACCGAACATAATATAGTCCGTCTCAATGGTGCTCATAACATACGCGTGAAGAATTATACCCAGAACTATACCGAATATCACACCGAAAATCGTCAGTACAATATTTTCGCGGTACACGTAAAAGGCAAGCTCCTTGTTGTAGAAACCGAGAACCTTGAGCGTTGCAAGCTCACGCCTGCGCTCGGTGATGTTGATGTTATTGAGGTTATAGAGAACCACAAACGCCAAAAGCCCCGCAGCAACTATCAGTATTACAACTATAAACAGTAGGCTGTTCATAACTGAGCTTATCTGTTTCTCGGTGGTGCTGTTCATGGTAACCGAATTTATCGCGCTCAAATCCATAAGCTGCTTTGACAGAGTCTCGTCGTCCACGGTACCGTCCGTTTTAATGAAGATGGTATTGAGCGAAGCCGTCTCGTTAAAAAGCTGCTTATATACATTCGGCGTCATATAAATGTAGTGGTACATATAGTTTTCGACTATTCCGGCAACCTTTACGGGTTCGGTTGCGGTACCTGTCTCGCTCGTCTTGAAGGTCACGGTGTCACCCACGGAAACACCGAGAGTCTTGGCGAGCTTTTCGGTTATGATAACACCGGAATCATCCATAACATAGGTGTTTTTGCCGTCGCGCGACGAAAGGTTAACGTAATCCGCCATTCGTGAGGTATCCTGCGGAACTATTACATACGCGGTTTTTTCTTCACCGTTTGCGTCGGTATAGAGCATTGAGCGATATGTCTGCAAATACTCTGTAACACCGTTCATGGTATTGACCTCGGCAAGCGACTGACGTTTTTCCGCGCGTGTAGCCTCGGAATTTATACCTGCGGTACCGGCAAAATGCCACACCTTTTCAAACTGGTTGCCCGTCATTGATTTTATGGAATCGTTGAGTCCGAAGCCGACAAGCAGCAGAGCCATACAGCCCGCAACGCCGGCTATTGTCATAAACAGGCGTTTTTTATATCTGAACAGATTTCTGCAAGCCGCCTTCTGTGCGAAGTTGAGGTGCTTCCAAATAAATCCGACTTTTTCGAGAAGTATGCGTTTGCCCGCCTTCGGTGCCTCGGGGCGCATCAGCAGTGCCGGCGATGAGCTCAGCACGCGATAGCACGCAGCCAGCGTCGCTCCGGTCGTACAAATAATCGCAAGAAGCGAAGCGAGCAATGCGTCAAATACGTCCGGCTTCACCACGGTATTATGAAGCCCTATATACACAAGCTTATACGTGTTAACCGTGAGCAGAGGTATTGTGCTCTCGCCGAGAAGCACGCCGAGCACGCTGCCGATTGCGGTAGCAAGCAGAGCATAAAGCACATATTTTGCCGCTATCGCGCCCTTCGTGTAGCCGAGAGCCTTTAATGTGCCTATCTGCGTTCTCTGCTCCTCGACCATTCGCGTCATGGTTGTGAGAGATACCAAAGCGGCAACAAGGAAGAATATCACAGGGAACACCGAGCCTATTGAGCCCATACCGTCCGTATCGCTCTTATATGCCGTGTAAGACGGAATGGTTTCGCGGTCAAGCACATACCATGTGGGCTTTTCCACGTTTAATATCTTATCCTCGGAGTCCTCAAGCTTTTGTTGCGCCGCTTCAAGCTCGTCGGCAAGGTCCTGCTTTGCCTGCTCGTACTCCTCATTTTTGCGGTCAAGCTCGATTTGAGCGTCCTGAATTTGCTTTTCGGCCTCTTCAAGAGCCGCCGGAGCCTCGTTGACCTTTTTCTGCGCGTCCTGAAGTGCCGTTCCGCCGTTATTTACGGCGGTTTGAGCGGCAGCTACCTGCTGCTTGGCATTATCTATTGTGTTTCGCGTATTGGCAAGCTGAGTTTTGTAGAACTGAAGCGTCGCCTTTGCGGCTATGAGATTATAGCTCTTTTGGAGATACTCATCAGAGGACATGGAGCCCTTGCCGTCATCAAGCTCCTTTTGCATTCTCTCAATCTCCGCCGCGGAATCCGAGACCTGCGATTCAAGCTCCTTATACTTTTTTTCCGCATCGACAAGCGAGGCCTTTGCGCTGTCTATCTGGCTTTGACTTACAACGAGAGTATTTGCGTTTGAATTGATAAGGTCCTGCGCATTCTGTATTTCAAGCTTTTTGCTTGCAAGATCCGCCTTACCGGTTTCTATTGCCGCCTGAGCGTCCAAAAGCTGCTGATACGCGTCGCCGAGCTGACCCATTGCGGTGTCCTTTTCCTCTTCGAACTTCAGCTTTGCATCGTTTATATATGTCGCCGTTTCGTTTTTATATTCGCTGTATCTTATGTCGCAGCGTCTGTCGGCTATGCCGTTTATTCTGTCTTTTACCTTTGAAATAAGCTCGGTGTAATCGCTTGAATAGCAGCCGAGTGCCATGGCATCCTTAACGGTTATATGAACGCTTGTATAGCAGGACATCGTAAAGGCCTGCTTCGGGACTATCAAAAATCCGTTTATTCTGCCCGTGCCTATCGCCGCGGAACCTCTGTCGCTGTCCATATACATTGACGTCGTACCGACGCCGACAATCGTAAATTCATCGGTGGCAAGATATTTGCTCACCTTTTCATCGGTGCCTGTGGTGAGCTTTACCGTGTCGCCTATTTTATATCCCGTAGCGTCAAGAAAGCTGCGGTCTGCTATACACTCGTTATAGCCCTGGGGAAAACGCCCCTCGCTGACTCTTACAAGGCTTATGCCGTCGTTTAGTGACATTACCTTTGTAACGGCCTCGGAGTTGCCGGTATCGCAGAGGAAATCCTGCTCGTATGTGCCCTCCGCGTCCTGCACGCCGTCAACCTTTTTAAGCGCGTCAACATCCTTATCGGTCATACCGAGAGTCCCCGCGACTCTTATATCCATAAGGTTTTCACTGTCGTATTGCTTATCCGCCGAGGCCTGCATGGCCGGCTTTGCGGCGCGCAGTCCCGAAAAGAACGCTACGCCCAAAACAACGATAAGAGTTATAGACAGGAACCTGCTGAAATTCAGCTTTATTTCCCGCTGAAAATCTTTTCTCATTCCTTTTGTCATTTAACGTGTACCTCTCTCTGTCAAATATAATATTCGGTATTTTACCACTCGATATACTCGACGGGAGTCGGGTGCTCGTTGAGAAGAAGCTTGTCAACTCTGCCGTTTTTGACCTTAATTACCTTGTCTGCCATGGGAGCTAGTGCTGAGTTGTGGGTGATTACAATAACCGTAACTCCTTTTTCACGGCAAGTGTCCTGCAAGAGCTTCAGTATTGATTTACCGGTTATATAGTCGAGCGCACCCGTAGGCTCGTCACATAAAAGCAGCTTGGGATTTTTTGCAAGTGCTCGCGCTATTGAGACTCTCTGCTGCTCGCCGCCGGAGAGCTGAGCCGGAAAATTATCAAGCCTGTTGCCGAGTCCGACATCCTTCAAAACATCCTTCGCACTGAGCGGGTTTTTTGATATTTGAAGCGCAAGCTCTACGTTTTCAATCGCTGTGAGGTTACCGACAAGGTTATAGAACTGAAATACAAAGCCGACGTCGTCGCGGCGGTATTTGGTAAGCTCGTTTTCGTTGAATTTGGTTATATCTACATTGTCAACGTAAATCGTGCCGGACGTAGCGGTGTCCATTCCGCCGAGAATGTTAAGTATCGTCGTTTTTCCGGCTCCGCTCGGACCTACTATTACAACAAATTCGCCCTTGTCTATGCCGAAGCCTATTTCATCGACGGCTTTTATCTCAACCTCGCCCATTTTGTAGGTCTTGGTTACGTCTCTGACCTCAATAAATGCCATATTTCAAATCCTCTTTTCCTTGTCTGTAACTTAATTATTCTATGCCCTTGAGAGCTTCTATTTCGGCCTTGTCCACCTGAATTTTCGCGTCCTTTAAAAGCTTCACCTCGTGGCGGTCAACCACAAGCGGAGCGGCGTCGGGACGGCGGTCGAGCCTTATCTTCAGGATTCCCGTTATAAGGTTGTTCTCTATAACGGTTCCTCTGCCCTCTCGCGTTTCCACAAATGCTCCGACCTTGGGGGTATGCCTTAAAAGATGCTCGTAGGCGTCCTGCTCGTATTTAAGACAGCACATCAGTCTGCCGCAGGTGCCGCTTATTTTTACTGGATTCAGCGACAAGCCCTGCTCCTTTGCCATTTTTATAGAAACAGGCTGAAAGTCGCCGAGAAAGGTCTTGCAGCAAAACGGTCTGCCGCAGATGCCGAAGCCGCCGAGCATTTTGGCTTCGTCTCTCACGCCTATCTGCCTTAGTTCTATTCTCGTCCTGAACACGGACGCAAGGTCCTTTACAAGCTCTCTGAAATCCACCCTGCCGTCGGCGGTGAAATAGAACAGTATCTTGCCGCCGTCAAAGGTGTATTCAACGTTTACAAGCTTCATATCAAGCTTGTGCTTAAGTATTTTTTCTTCGCAGACGGAAAATGCCTTCTTCTCTTTTTCGGCGTTTTCCCTGACTCTTTCGAGGTCGGCCTTTGTAGCGGCTCTTATAACCGATTTGAGCGGCTTTACTATTTCGCTGTCATCGACAACGGAGTTACCCATTGTGACCTCGCCGCACTCCACGCCGCGCGCGGTTTCGACTATTGCCCTGTCGCCCTTCTCAAACGTCTTGCCGTCAGGGTCGAAGTAGTATACCTTACCCACCTCTTTAAATCGTATTCCGACAACTTCTGCCATTTGTATGTCTTCCTTTCGGAGCTATTTTATATTATTTACCCACAGCCTCTCGCAGCTTATAGCAAAGCGAGGTAAGCAGCAGATTTTGATTCTGATTCATTGCCGCGCCGTCAAAAAGCTCATCGAGCACGCCGCAGCATCGGTATAATTTATCGGCCGTGAGTGCCGAGGACAGCTCTCCTGCCGTTTCGGAAAATTCCGGAGTCGCCGCCGCATGCAGCTTGATTTTAACGGCGTCGAGGAAAATGCTTTTGAGACAGAGAACCGTATTTTTAAATCCCGCCCTGTCCTTTTCAAGAGGGCTCACCGCAGCCAAAAGAGACGTTTCCGCGGGACTTAACAGCGCCTTAGCTATTTTTTGCGCCAAATCGGCGGTATCCTCGTCAAAAAGAGCCGAGTCATTTTCAGACCCGAGCGAAAATACCGTCGCACGCGACAGCACCGTGTCAAGCATAGCCGAGCGGCTCGGACACGTCATAATAAAATACACGTATGAGGGCGGCTCCTCAAATATTTTGAGAAGTGCGTTCTCACCGCTGTCGTTCATATTTTGAACTTCTTTTAAAATGTACACCTTTTTGTCACCGTCATTCGGCAGGACAAAGCAATCGGAGCGCACGGCGCGGCAGGCGTCAACCTTAAAAGCCGCGTCGGAGCTTATGTCTCCGTATTCACGCATATCAGGGTGCGACAAAGCCTCACATTTCACGCAGGACGGGCAAACACCGCACGGATGTGCGCCGCTGCCCACGCAAAGCAGGCTCTGCGCTATAAAACGCGCCGCCGAAAGCCGCAGCTCGGCAGAGCCGCCCTCAATAAGCATTGTATTAGGGAACGATAAGGTGTTTATATACGGCAAAACCTCTTTTTTAAAGCTCTCGCCGAATGAAGAAATGTCTGCCGTCATATCTTATAGAACTGCTCGACATCCACCACAAAGACCGTGGCTCCGCCAACCGAAACCTCAACGGGAACGGTCAGCATGGAATCGCCTATATATGTTGAATTAACGGGAGTAATCTGCTTGCGCTGACTTGAAAACTCCTCTATTACGGCAAGCGCGTCACCGACCTTTTCGTCCTCCACACCCGTGAGCATGGTGACGTTACCCGCACGGAGAAATCCGCCGGAGGTGGCAAGCTTTGTTACCATAAAGCCCGCCTTGTTAAGCTCTGAGATAACCAAGGATGCATCCTCGTTGTTGACAATAGCTATTAAAAGTTTCATAATGTCCTCCTTTCAATTTAAAACGACATATGAATTTATATTTGCGAAAGTGCTATAAACAGCGGCATTGTTATTATCGACAGAAGGCTTGCCACGGCGACGACCTGTGAGGCCGCGGCACTGTCCTTGCCGTACTTTGCCGCAAACATAACGGTATTGTTTGCACTCGGTGCCGACGCGGAAATTATAAGCGCCGTCAAAAGTGTTCCCTTTACGCCCATAAGCTTCAGCACCGCCAAAATCACAGCCGGCAAAGCTATGAGCTTTAAAAACGATACGAGATAAGTGTCCTTTTTTAAAAACATCGTTTTCAGATTTGTTTTTGAAAGATATGTGCCGAACATTATCATGGCAAGCGGCGTATTAAGACCGGCAACGTAATTCACGGGAACCGAAATAAGAGACGGAAGCCTGATATTAAAGAAAAACAGCGGCAGTCCCAAAAGCACCGACACTACTCCGGGATTGAGTATCAGCCATTTCGGATTGAAGCCGGTTTTTTTCGCGCTTTCGCCCGACATAAGATAGATGCCGTGCGTAAATGCGAATATATTAAACGGAATCAACACACCCGAGCAAAAGAACACGCCCTCTGCTCCGAGCTCTGCCTCGGCGAGCGGCAATGCCATATAGCCGACATTTCCGTATATCGCCGCATACTTATATATGCACGACAGATTTTTGTCGGTCCTGCGCCAAAACGGAATACAAATCACTATTGCAACGACGTGCAAAATCGTTCCTCCCAGAAACGACATCAGCATACCGCGAACATTTTCACCGGACATTTCGACGGACGAAAATGACTGAATTATTATGGCAGGCGTAACTATATAAAAAAGCAGGTCGTTTGTGAGCCTTGCCGCTTTTTCCGTATAGATTTTAGTCCTGTCGCATATAAAGCCGAGAAGAACCAGTACATAGAGAATAAACACCTGCTTCGCGGCTGTTGCCACGTCGGAAAGAAACATAATTATCTACACCGCCGATATGTCAGTTGATTTTGTCAGCCTTGGCTGCCGTTTCGTCCTCACTCGGCGCATTGTCCTCGGACTCCGGTCTGCCGTGCTTCATCTGATGGCGTATATATACAATCGCAAAAAACGCAAATGCCGGATCGGTTAAGGAAAATCCGAGTTCGGACGGCAGGCGGTCTCTTTTTCCGCACAGCGTAATTACAAGACGGGAAACGCCTATCACCGCCGCCAGCATCGCAGCCGGCATACCGTATGAGACAAGCTTTTTAAACTCGCCCTTGTCGGCAACGTCGGAGGAAATCTTCGCAAACGACATAAAGAACAGCATCACAAGCGCAAGCTCAAGCATTTCGAGCATAAGCTCCGAAACGTTTATAAAGCTGATCTTGGTCATAAACCTTGTTATCATTTTGCACATAGCCCAGAAAAGCGGAGCCAGAGCGAGCACCTTATAAGATGTAAAATCGGCCTTGTCATTAAAATACGAAAGTGCAAAAACTATAAAATAAACACAGGCGATTATTCCGAATATGCTCTCAAAAAGCGACGCAAACATCCCGTTTGAGAAAAAATATCTCATAAACGACACGTCGAGGTTACTCGAAAAATCGCTGCAGGACGCGGAGAACGACAGCATCGAATCCGCAGAATCATACGCCGTACCGACAGCCATAACAACGGCCGCCGCTCCGAGAAGCTTGTTTTTGCACATAGCGGGTCTTGAAGCTCTCGTATCATCGCAAAGCCTCGAAAACACGATAAGCAGTGCCGTAAACACAACAACTGCGACATACATAAAGTAAACGCTGAAATTGATTTTTTTGTAAAATCCCGTACTGCCCGTATCTATTATCGCAAACAGCTGATATATACGTACCGGCAACAGCACGGCCGCTCCTGCGGCGAGCGTTATGAGAATCTGTTTAAAATTAAAGCTTTTTTCGAAGCCCGTTTTTTTCATTTATAAGAGTCCTTCCGTTTTTATCTTTCCTCGGACGGAACGTAATCCGGCACTATGTGGTCAACATTGCGTTCGGCAATCGGAACAAACGCTCTCGGAAGAGCGACGCTCTTGTATGCGGGTCGCATTATGCGGCTGCCGGAGCACAGCTCCTCCAGACGGTGAGCGCACCAGCCAGAAATTCTTGCCGCCATAAACATCGGAGTGAAAAGCTCCGGCGGAATTCTGAGCATATCGTATATAAGCCCCGAATAAAGATCCACGTTTGCGCACATTTTTTTCTTTTCGCCCTTATACTTATAGAAAAGCTCGGGAGTGAGCTCTTCGACAAGAGAAATTATCTTGTAGTCATCGGCAAATCCGTATTTTTCCGCCTTTTGCGAGGCAAATTCCTTTAAGAGTACGGCGCGCGGGTCGGAAAGAGTGTATACTGCGTGACCCATACCGTAGATAAGGCCTGTTCTGTCGCCCGCCTCTTTATGAATGACCTTGGTGAGATAGTCCGCCACCTGGCCCTCGTCTGTCGGGTTGCTGACGGTTTTTTTGAGGTCGGCTATCATATTGTGAACCTGAATATTCGCGCCGCCGTGCTTCGGCCCCTTGAGCGAGCCTATACCTGCGGCGATTGCGGAATAGGTATCCGTTCCCGTTGAGGTTATGCAGCGTGTTGTAAACGTGGAGTTGTTTCCGCCGCCGTGATCGGCGTGAATAATCATACACAGGTCAAGTATTTTGGCCTCTTCATCGGTAAACTTGCGGTCGCTCCTTATTGTATGGAGTATGGACTCCGCCGTGGAGAGCGCTTTATCGTTCTGGTGGATATACATACTCTTGTGGTCGTATGCTCTGCGCTTTACCTGATACGCATATGACATAATGGTGGGTATCTGCGCTATGAGCTTAATGGACTGACGCAGCACATTTTCTATTGAAAGATCGTCGGGATTGTTGTCATATGAATACAGCGCGAGAACGCTCCTTGCGACCTTATTCATAATATTCGGCGACGGAGCCTTCATTATCATATCCTCTATGAATTCGTCGGGGAGCTCTCTTGCCTCGGCGAGAACCGCTCTGAATTTATCTAGCTGGTCCTGTGTCGGCAAATCACCGAGAAGAAGCAGCCAAACCACCTCTTCGTAACCGAAGCGGTTTTCCTTTTGGCAGTTTCTCACTATATCGGTCATATTTATACCGCGGTAAATAAGCTTGCCCTCCTTCGGCACTCTTTCACCGTCGTCTATGTAATAACCCTCAACAGAGCATATTCTCGAAAGCCCCGCCATAACACCGGTGCCGTCGGAATTACGCAAGCCGCGCTTTACGTCGTAACGATGATAATCATCAAGCTTTATCTGGTTATTGCGTATAAGCTCTTTCTTCAGGGACGAGAGCGAATCGTCAAGTTTAGGAGAATGGTTGTAAGACAAATTTAAAACCTCCTGACTTACATTTAAGCGGACATATTAACTCATTCTAAGCATATAATTATAGATATAATATTTTATATTAAAAATCGCAATAAGTCAATAAAATTAGGGAGGTCAATTATGAAAACATACGGTATTTTATGCTTTGTTTTGGCACTTTTTATGATACTTACGCCGCTGTTATCGCTCGACTACTCCTCCTTTTCTCTCTCCAACGTCAAAAGCACCTTTCAAAAGGAGAACGACAGCGAGGACGAGGAAAAGCTGCTTGACGAAAAATCCGACAGCGTAAAAATAAAATCAGCCGCAAGCGGCAACGTGGCAACCGCCTCAACAAAGGAATACATAATAGGCTGTGTCGCCGCCGAAATGCCCGCAACATACAGCACGGAGGCCTTAAAAGCACAGGCGGTATGCGCCTATACAAACCTTGTAAGGCTTAAGAAAAATCCCGATTCCTCGCTTTCGGGCGCCGACATATCGGACGACCCCGGACGTCATCAGGGCTATTACGACATCGAAACACAAAAGGAAAAATGGGGCGATAAATACGACGAATACCGAGCCAAAACAGAGGAGGCGGTAAACGATGTTCTCGGCAAAACAATAGTGTTTAACGGCGAGCCGATTGTGGCGGCATACTGTGCAATATCACCCGGCAGAACCGAGAGTGCCGAAAATATATGGGGCGGAAAAATCGAATATCTCGTCTCGGTCACAAGTCCCGGCGACAAGCTCTCGCCGGACTGCATAAAGGAAATATCTCTCTCCGCGGACGAGGTCAGAGAATACACAAAAAACGACCCCGAAATAGTCTTGGGAGACGACCAAAGCGGCTGGATAACCGATATAGTCTACACGGACAGCGGCTCCGGCGTGGTGAAAAGCCTGAAGGTCGGCGGCAAGAGCTTTACCGGAAACTCCTTCAGAGCACTTTTTTCGCTGAGAAGTCCGGCGTTTACGCTCGAGCAAAAGGACGGTGCGTTTTTCTTTAAGACATACGGCTACGGTCACAGCGTCGGTATGTCGCAGTACGGGGCGGATTATATGGCAAAACAGGGCAGCACTTACGAGGAAATTCTCGCACACTACTATCCGAACACCGAAATTATTTGAAAGTTTATAAGTGCGGTTATTCATCTTTTTTGTCACGGTAATTATTTTTTTAAATGTCTTTTTACGCATTTTTGTTTGTTTTCACGTGTCTCGGCGAATGCAAATTCACTTTATCGTTATAATACACAAAAGTATCGACGGAGGCAAAATGAAATTTTACGCCGTGTTTCTTGCAAATATAAAGCACATAATATAAAATATATACCGTAATAAAAACGGTGCGGGGCTTTATTCGCTCGGTGCCGAAAAGGAGACTAAAAATGAGCTATATTGACGAAGTGCTTAACCGCACAACGACAAGGTACGACTATCAACCCGAATTTTGCCAAGCTGTCACCGAGGTTCTTAAATCCATAGAGCCTGCCGTTGAGAGAAATCCGCAGTATCAGAAAGCGGCTCTTCTTGAGAGGCTTGTGGCACCGGAAAAGGCAACCGTATTCAGAGTTCCGTGGGTTGACGACAACGGCACGGTTCACGTAAACCGCGGCTACCGTGTTCAGTTTAACAGCGCGATAGGTCCTTACAAGGGCGGCCTTCGCTTCCACCCGTCGGTCAATATGAGTATAATTAAATTCCTCGGCTTTGAGCAGACTTTCAAAAACTCGCTTACCGGTCTTCCCATAGGCGGCGGCAAGGGCGGTTCGGATTTTGACCCCAAGGGTAAGAGCGACTACGAAATAATGAGATTTTGCCAGTGCTTTATGACAGAGCTTTACAAGGTTATAGGCCCCAACTCCGACGTGCCTGCAGGCGATATAGGCGTAGGCGGCAGAGAGATAGGCTACCTCTTCGGTCAGTACAAAAAAATTACCGGCCGCCACGAGGGCGTGCTCACCGGTAAGGGTCTCTCCTACGGCGGCTCGCTCGCAAGAACAGAGGCTACCGGTTACGGCCTTATCTATCTCGTTGAGGAGATGTTAAAGAATCACGGCAATTCCATCGAGGGCAAAACGGTTGCCGTTTCGGGCTCGGGCAACGTTGCAATTTACGCCATAGAAAAAGCTCAAATGTTTGGCGCAAAGGTAGTTACCGCAAGCGACTCAAGCGGATATGTCTACGATAAGGACGGCATAGACATCGCGCTCTTAAAGCAGGTCAAGGAGCAGGAAAGAGCGAGAATAGTAAGGTACACCGAATTAAAGCCCACCGCAAAATTCGTTCCCGGCAAGAGAGTATGGGAGGTTCCCTGTGACGTAGCTCTGCCGTGCGCCACTCAGAACGAGCTGTCACTTGACGACGCAAAAGAGCTTATTAAAAACGGCTGCATAGCAGTAGGTGAGGGCGCAAATATGCCATCCACCATCGACGCGACAAACGCATTTTTACAGAGCAAGGTTCTCTTTGCTCCGGCGAAAGCGGCAAACGCAGGCGGCGTTGCAACCTCTGCGCTTGAAATGAGCCAGAACAGCGCACGTATGATTTGGACCTTTGATGAGGTTGATGAAAAACTCAAGGATATTATGGAGAGCATTTACGGCCACATGGCAAATGCCGCAAAGGAATACAGTACCCCCGACGACTTTGTTGCCGGCGCAAACATTGCAGGTTTCTTAAAGGTAGCCGACGCGATGATGGCACAGGGTATAGTATAATTTATACGCAAAAACCAACTGGAGCCGCAGTCTTGGCTGAGTGTTTATGAGGCAGTTTTGCTTCAAAATAACATCTTTTGCACAATAACAAATTAACCCCTCAGATGAGCCGGTCTCATCCGAGGGGTTATCTATTTTTTGTATCAAAAATACATCAATACATCATTTTGAAGTGCTCCGCAGTTTCGTAGCCGTAAAAATTTTTTATGCCGAAGTCAGGAAACGAAGCAAGGCTGTCGCCTTGCGAGGCTTTTTGACAAAAGCATAAGGAATTTTTATGCGAGAAACCGAACTTCCTTATGAACGCTCAGCCTTGAACTGCGGCTCCTTTTTTCTGCCCGAATTTACATTCGGCATAAATTAAATCGAATTTTAATTGTTGTTCTTTTTAAATGCCGTGCAAAGCTCGTATGTTACAATACCTGCCGTACCGACCGCAAAAATAATCACGGAAGCTGTGCCGCCGGCCGTCATGTGCGCGACCCCTGCCGCGTCAAAATCGGCGCCTGTGCCGAGAAAACCGGCGATCAAAAAAATCATCGGCATTGAAAATGCGGGTATAACATACGTCTTTGACGGCAAGTCACGCATTATGACCGCAAATGCGAATGTAACGACAAACAGCAAGACGAGCATCGATACTGCCGCCGGTAAATCATTTTCATTACAAAATATCTCTTTTCTCACAAGCATACGCAAAAAGCCGAAAATGCCGAGTGCCGCCTGAAAAAGCGCAGTCAGAGAAATAAGAGCCTTATCTCTTGTCTTTAACATTGTTATCATCTCCTGTTGTTATATTGCAATGCCTCATTTATCGGCTTTTTTAAGCACGTGACGAAGCTCAATTACTATCGTGCATACGGTAATGACCGCAAAAGCGATAATTGCAATTACGCCTGCCGCCGTAAAACGCACGTTCCAATCGGAATCGTATGCGGAACCCGCGAAACCGCATACCGCCGCCAGCTGAAACAGCAGAGGACAGCAAAGAGCCGGCAGGCTGTATATTTTAGCCGGCAAATTACGCATTATAACAGAGAAAATAACGGTTACGGCAAACAGTGCCGCAAGGCTTATTTCAAGCTCAAGCAGGTCGCTTTCGCCACCCGCGATAAGAGTTTTCCACGCAAACATACGGTAAATAAAAACCGCGCCGTACACCGCCTGCAAAACCGCAGTCAGAGAAATTAAAATTTTATCTCTCGTATTTAACATAAATACCAACTCCTTATTTTATATTGAAAGGGAGTAACGCTTTTTTTGATTCGCTTTCCGATCACCTCCCGAAAAACGCAAAAAGAGCTGTGGGCAAAGGGTCCACAGCTCTAAATCCTTGTTTACATTACACCGCACAGACCGCATTTGCCCCGACACACTCTTCCGCTTAAAGGCGTGTCATCTGTCTGTAATGTATCATATAAAATGTCAGTTGTCAATAACTTTTTTGTTAAATTTGCACATAAAGTGTTTTGCCGTCGGTTAAACCAACGAACCTATGCGAAAGAGAGTGCGCGCGTTTTTATCGGTCTCAAAAAGCAGCTCTTCTACCGCTTCGCCCCTCACCGCAGCTATTTTTTCCGCGGTATAAGGAATCAAGAGCGATGTGCATCGTTTACCCCTGTAAGGCACGGGCGACATATACGGCGCGTCGGTTTCAAGCAAAAGCCTGTCCTTCGGCACAAAAGCCGCGACCTCTGCCGGCTTTACCGCATTTTTAAATGTGACCGCTCCGCCGAGGCCTATATACATACCGAGCTTTATAATCTCCTTTGCCGTCTCCACGCTCCCCGAAAAGCAGTGCACGACTCCGCGCGGACGGTGCTTTTTAAGCAAATTCAGCGTGTCCTCATGCGCTTCGCGGTCGTGAACTATAACGGGCAGCGACAGCTCATTTGCAAGCACAAGCTGTTTTTCGAATACCTCGAGCTGTTTTTCGCGGCTGTCTCTTTCGTAGTGATAATCGAGCCCGATTTCACCGATTGCCACCACCTTTTTTTGCGCGGCAAGCTTTTTTATATCGCCGCACCAGTCGGCGGTCAACGAATCGAGATTCAGCGCGTGGAAACCGACGGCGGCATAGATAAACGGATATTTTTCCGCAAGAGCTATCGACTTCTCGCTCGTTATTATGTCCGTACCGCAGGTGACGACGCCCGATATACCGTTTTCGGGAAACGAAGACAGCAGCTCATCGCGGTCGCAGTCAAACTGCTCGTCCTCATAGTGCGCGTGCGTATCAAATATATTTTTATACATTATCTTATTTTTGAGCCGTTCGGCATACTCTTGTCAACGAACACAACTTTAACATCGTCCTCGGAGCAGTCTGCGGCAAGTATCATACCGTTTGATTCCACTCCGCACAGCACCGCAGGCTTTAAGTTTGCGACAACAACCACCTTTTTGCCTACAAGGTCCTCGGGCGCATACCATTTTGCGATACCGCTCGCCACGGTTCTGTCCTTGCCCGTGCCGTCATCGAGCGTGAGCTTTAACAGCTTTTTCGCTTTCGGAACCTTTTCGCACGACTTGACCTCGGCCACGCGAAGCTCAACCTTTGCGAAATCGTCAATGCCTATCTCGGCAACGCCCTCAAGCGAATTTATCATTTTCTTTTCGGCCTTCTGCTGCTCCTTCTGCTTGGCGGTCAGCTCCTCTATGAGCTTTTCACCGTCTATACGGTTAAACAGCGGCGTGGGAGTTCCCACTTTTTCACCAGACTTTAACGTGCCGAAGGCTTTGAGGCTCTCGTACGAGCGTTCGTTTGTGCCTATCTGCTCAAATATTTTTTCTGCCGTATCGGGCATAAACGGAGTTAAGAGCACCGCAAGGAAACGTATACCCTCAAGCAAATTGTAAAGCACCGTGCCGAGTCTGCCCTTTTTGCTCTCGTCCTTTGCGAGTGCCCAGGGCGTAGTCTCGTCGATATACTTATTAAGGCGGCGTGCAAGAGTGAGAATGTTCTCCGTAGCGTCGCTTATCTTGTATTCGTCAAAGCACCTGTCAACCTCAGCCACGGTCTTCAAAGCAAGCGATGATATTTCGTCGTCAAGCGGCTCTTTGTCGGCGGGAGCGGCAATTACGCCGTCAAAATATTTATTCTGCATGGCAACGGTTCTGTTAACAAGGTTGCCTATGGTGTTGGCAAGGTCGGAATTGTATCTCTCGATAAGTGATTCGTACGTTATGGAGCCGTCCTGCGCGTGTGGCATCTCGGAGAGAAGATAGTAACGCACCGCGTCAACGCCGAAATCCTTTACAAGGTCGTCGGCATAAATGACGTTTCCGCGGGATTTTGACATTTTATCCTCGCCGAAAAGCAGCCACGGGTGACCGTATACCTGCTTCGGAAGAGGCTCGCCGAGAGCCATAAGCATAATCGGCCAGTAAATGGTGTGGAATCTCACAATATCCTTGCCTATGATATGAACATCGGCAGGCCAATACTTTTTATACATATCGCTTGAGCCGTCGGGATCGTAGCCGAGCGCCGTGATATAGTTTGAAAGTGCGTCTATCCAAACATAGATGACGTGATTCGGGTCAAACGTCACGGGAATGCCCCATTTAAATGACGTTCTCGAAACGCACAAATCCTGAAGTCCGGGTTTAATAAAGTTGTTGAGCATCTCTTTTTTGCGAGCTTCGGGATAAATGAAATCGTCGTGGCTCTCGATGTAGTCCTCAAGCTGCTTCTGATATTTTGAAAGGCGCAGGAAATACGCCTCCTCTTTTGCCTTTTTAACCTCTCTGCCGCAGTCGGGGCACTTGCCGTCTACAAGCTGGCTCTCGGTCCAAAAGCTCTCGCACGGGGTGCAGTACATTCCCTCGTACTCGCTCTTGTATATATCGCCCTGTTCATAGAGCTTTTTGAAAATCTTTGCAACTATTTTTTCGTGGTACGGGTCGGTGGTTCTTATGAACTTATCATATGTGGTGTTAAGTACGTCGCAAATGGCGCGTATTTCGCCCGACACCTTATCGACATACTCCTTAGGAGACACACCGGCCTCTTTTGCATATTCTTCAATCTTCTGCCCGTGCTCGTCCGTTCCCGTAAGGAAAAACACATCGTAGCCCTGAAGTCTTTTGTATCTCGCTATTGCATCGGTCAAAACTATTTCATAGCTGTTGCCGATATGCGGCTTACGCGAAGTGTACGCAATAGCCGTAGTTATATAGAATTTAGGTTTTTCGCTCAAAGTACAAACCCCTTTCAAATAATATTTATATAAGACCGTTTTGCTGCTTTGCGGCGGTAACGGTGTTTTTAAGAAGTGTCGCTATTGTCATTGGGCCTACGCCGCCCGGAACGGGAGTTATGTAAGACGCCTTTTTGCTTACCTCGGCAAAATCCACGTCGCCGCAGAGCTTGCCCTCGCTGTTTCTGTCCATACCTACGTCTATAACCACCGCACCGTCCTTTACCATATCGGCGGTTACAAAGTACGGCTTACCGACGGCGGCAACAAGAATGTCGGCGCGACGTGTAACCTCTTTGAGATTTTTCGTCTTAGAGTGGCAAATCGTAACGGTGCCGTTCTGCTGAAGCAGCAGCATAGCCATCGGCTTACCCACAATATTGCTTCTGCCTACAACGACACATTCCTTGCCGCAGACATCGATATTGTAATATTTCAGCATTTCCATAATTCCGGCAGGCGTACACGGCAAAAACGTGTGGTCGCCTATCATAATATGCCCGACGTTTTCTGCGCTAAAGGCGTCAACGTCCTTTTTCGGCGAGATTGCCTTTATCACAAGCTCGTCAGAAAGTCCCTTCGGCAGCGGCAGCTGACAGAGTATGCCGTTTACCTCTCTGTCATTATTAAGCTCGTCTATAAGTGCGAGCAGCTCCGCCATAGACGTATCTGCCGGCAAAGCATATTCGCGCGAGATTATACCTACGGCCTCGCACGCCTTTTTCTTATTGTTTACGTATGTCCTTGAGGCGGGATCGTCGCCCACTATTATAACAGCAAGGCAAACGGAAACGCCTTTTTCCTTTAATTCAAGGCACTCCTTTTTTATACCGTCCTTCAAAAAGGCAGAAACGGCTTTACCGTCAATTATCGTCGCCATCGTTTTTGCGCTCCTTTTGTCTCATCATCTCGCGGCGTTTTTCCGCGCTGATTTTATTTTTCTTTTTATCCTCCTTGCCGTCCTTTAACGCGTCCGATTTTTCGGCATCCTCGCGCACCTCTACGGGTGAAAACGGCTTGGGATGTTTTTTCAGCGAAACAAGCTTTGCCGTAAGTATCGCAAAGCAAACGACAGCTATAACCATTGACAAAAGCTGTGAAACACGAAGATTTGACGAGCCTATATAAAGACTGTCCGTGCGAAGTCCCTCGACCACCGCTCTCTCCGCTCCGTATATAACGCCGTAGCAAAGTATGAGCTGCCCGCTGAATTTGTAGAATTTGCGACAAATGATATATATTACCAAAAAGCCCAAAAGGCACCATACGGATTCATACAGGAACGTCGGGTGAACGGGAACATTCGGAGACATCTCTATGCCCTTTGCCCTGAACAGAGCCTGATTTGACACTATGTAATCGACAACCTTGGAGCTTGTCATGCCCCACGGCATTGTCGTATTTGTACCGAACGCCTCTTGATTTGCATAATTGCCCCATCTGCCGATGCCCTGGCCTATCAAAAAGCTCATTCCGGCAAGGTCAAGCAGCTTTAAAAAGTCCATTTTATCAACCTTACAGGTTATGGCTGCGGCGATTATTCCGCCGATAAGTCCGCCGTAGATTGCAAGCCCGCCGTTCCAAATTTTCGGAATTTCCGAAAGATTTTGGCTGTAATAATCCCACTCAAAGGCTACATAGTAAAGCCTTGCGCCTATAATTCCGCCTATCGTTCCGTACAGCAGCACGTCAAGCATTTTGTTTAAATCCATCTTCCACTTGTAAGCCATTCTGCCGCCGAAAAGCACCGCGAGCAAAAAGCCGAACGCTATAATAAGCCCGTAGAATTTAATACTGAACACGGAAGAACCGATATTGAACTCTACAAAGGTCGAATACACATTGAACGTGTGGTCTATTCCGGTAAATTTTACCGCCGTGCCGTCGGTCAAAAAAGTCATATCTTCTTTTCTCCTTTAATTGCTCTTTATAACCGAGAGCACGCAGTTTTCGGTGTCAACGGAGCTTAAAAGTCTCTTTTCAACATCTTCCTTGGTGAGATTTTCAAGCACCTCCATTCCCGAGAAAACGGTCTCTCCGTTAAAGGTCGCCGATACCATCTCGTTGGCAATAGACTCTATATCGTTAAAATCGAACACCGCTCTGCCATACAGCTTGCGGCGTATGCGCTCGAAGTCCTTTTCGTCCACGCCGTCCCTTTTAAGCTCGTTTATCTTACCGGAGATCAGCTCTCTAACTTTTTCGGGATCGCGGCTCTCGCCGGAATATATCTGGCAGGCATAGCCGTAGCCCTCAAAAAATTCAAAGCCGAATGCGGTGTTTATAAGCCCGTCGGAGAGCATATCGGAATAAAGCTTTGACGTCTTGCCGACAACAAGCTCAAGAATTATATTACTGCATATAACGTCTTTAAGACTGCGCTCAGGGGTTTTAACATCCTCCTTGTAGCCGAGTGCAAAAACCGGCGTGGCTACGGGTAAATACTCCTCCACGTAGCTTTCGCAGACCTCTTTCGGCTCCTCGTGGAATTTTCTCTCAATCTTTTTTTCGGGCTGCTTTTTAAGCACCTTGTCAGCTACGGACAAAACCGTGTCAACATCAACATTGCCCGCGACGCAGAGCACCATATTCGAAAGATTGTAAAAGGTGCCGTAGCATTTGTAGAGCAGCTCCGCCGTTATGTGAGATATAGACTCCACGGTTCCGGCAATGTCTATTCTCACGGGATGCTTTTTGTACATTCCGCGGAGCATACCGAAGAGCACCTCCCAGGAGGGCTCGTCCTGACACATTTTAATTTCCTGACCGATTATGCCCTGTTCTTTTTCAACTGTTTCGGGCGTAAAATACGGATGGGTTACAAAGTCGAGTAAAATTTCGAGAGAGCCCTTAAAGTCGCCCGAGCATGAAAACAGATAACAGGTCTTATCAAAGCTCGTATATGCGTTTGCGCTTGCACCCGTTGCGGCGTAACGCTGAAATGCGTCGAGATCCTCGCTCTCAAAAAGCTTGTGCTCAAGAAAATGCGCTATACCCTCAGGTACTTCGGTAAACTCTTTTTCGCCCGAAAGCTTAAACTGCGTATCTATGGAGCCGTAGCGCGTACCGAACATGGCATATGACGACGCATAGTTCTTTTTTGGATACACAAGAATTTTAAGCCCCGACTGATGTTTTATTTCGTAATAGCTCTCACCGAGCTTTTCGTTTTTGATTTCTGTGACGTTATTCATCTGCGCCGTCCTCCTTATCCGTTCCCGCAAGCATATAAACGGTATCGAGCGAGAGCGCGCAAGCCGTTTTCTTGACGTCGTCCCTTGTGACAGCAAGGAAGTTTTCTATTGCCTCATCCGGTGTTACTATATCGCCCGTCAGCTGCGTGCCGTAATATATGTCAAGCGCATCGGGAGTATCGTTGAAGCTGCGGTATGCGTCGCATATGGCTTTTTTGGAGGCTTCAAAATCCTCGTCCGAAAATTCGCCGTTCTTCATAATGTCAAGCTGCCTGTTTATTTCATCAAGCACCTTTTGCCTGTTTTCTTTTTCGATTCCGCTCTGTATAACGATTATGCCCTTGCCTCTTATAAGCCTTGCCGAGCAATAATAGCAAAGGCTGAGCTTTTCGCGTACATTCATAAAAAGTCTCGAATACGGGCCGCCGCCGAAAACGTCCGTCATAATGCGGCGCGAATAAAAGTCGTCGTTTTCATCGGTCATACCGCCTCTGAAGCCGAGAACAAGCTTGCTCTGATTCATGGTAAGCTCCTCGGTAAGCTCGGTTAAATCCTCCGCCTCTTCGACAAAAACGGTCTCCGGCTCATACGGCGTTCTCTCGCCGACGTCCGAAAAAGCCTCGCGTAATTTCTTTTTACAATCGTCCTCCGAAATATTGCCTATGGCGTTCAGCTGAATTATGCCGTTTTTCAGCATAAATTTCCACGCGGCAAGCAGCGATTGCGGAGTGACCTTTTTCACGTTTTCGAGAATTTCGTTTTTGGTAAGTCCGTAGATTTCGTCGGCACACATCGTCTCGAGCATACGAGTCATCGCATATGAACGTTTATCGTTGATTTCACTCTCAATGTCCTCTGCGGTAAGACGTATTTCCGTTGACAGCTGCTCCGGTGAAAATCCGTTTTCGTCCGCCGACGGTTTTGTAAGAAGCGACAAAAGCAACTCCAGCGACGCGCCCGTGACGCTCTTGCCGTCAAAGGTGAGACTGTCGTCTATGCAGGTTATCGAAAGCTGTATACGATAATTCTCGCCGTGTCTTGAAATGCTGCCCGACAAAAGTGCGCCGTAAAGCTCCTCCAAGCGTGAGTTCAGCTTTATAAGCGAATCGTATTTTTTTGACGAATGCACCAAATACGATGACAGCACGGCATATTCGGCCGCATATTCACCCATCGGCACCAACACGTTAAGCGTAAGGCACGCCGTTTTGAACATATCGGTTTTTACGGTCAAAAGCCTTATTTTATCTTCGGTAACAGAAAGCTTTGGAGTAATTTCCATATTGCGAGAACGCCTCCGAAATAGTTTTTTGAAAGCACCTCGCCCCGAGTGCTGTTTTTCTCGCGGCAAGGCACGGCTTTTAAAGCCTATAATTATTTATTATTGTATCATATAAGCGTCAAAAATTCCACAGCTTTATAAAAAATTTAATTACCGCAATTCCAAAAATCCGCAGTATTTTTATTTTTTTCGCGACGGCAAACAAAATCAGCTTTTTGAAGTTAATAATCACATTGAACACGTGCGGCTTATGATGTTCAAGCAGACATTGTTAAAAAATAAACAAATGCGTGATAAAGTGTATTAAATCGGCGAAACAGGCTTAGTTCGGTTTACAAAAAAATATATTTATGCTATAATTACGGCACAAAATGCGGCAAAATAATATTAACTATACCGCATTCCACGGAGGACTTACGAATTATGTCAGATTCACACAAGCTGCAAAGAGCAGCGGTTAAAGTAACGCTTGACAAGGTAATGAAATACATTGACAAGAATCCGCAGGAAAACATCTGCAAAATGCTGTCGGTGGCGGAAAAGCTAACCAAAAACATATTCCCCGCAGGCAATCTTAAAAAGATGAGGGAAGTCGTCCGGGATGATAATAATGTATGGACCAAGTACGCCCTCGGCATTTTAAACGACATTGACCGCGATGTAATCAAAAAAATGATTATGGCGTTCGGCTTTGACGCAGGATACTACGGCACAAAGACCGTTCGCAGAAATCGCGAAAAGCTTCACTGCAACGTGCCGTTCATAATCCTTTTTGACCCCACGAGCGCGTGTAACCTCCACTGCAAGGGCTGTTGGGCTGCGGAATACGGCCACAAGCAAAGCCTTACGAACGAAGAAATGCAGAGCATAGTCTCTCAGGGCAAGGCACTCGGCACCCATGTATATATGCTCACCGGCGGCGAGCCGCTCATACGCAAAAACGACATAATAGAGCTTGCCGCAAACAATCAGGATTGCGTATTTTTAATATACACAAACGCAACGCTTGTAGACCAAAAATTCTGTGATGACCTTAAAAGAGTCGGCAACGTCGCCCTTGCCATGAGCATTGAGGGCACGGAGGAGTCAAACGACTGGCGCCGCGGCGAGGGAGCTTACAATGCCACGCTCAAGGCGATGGAGCTTCTTAAAAAGAACAAATGCCTCTTCGGCATTTCGGTCTGCTACACGCGCAAAAACGACGAATACGTAACGAGCGACGATTTCATCGACAAGATGATAGAAAACGGCTCGAAATTCGCATTTTATTTCAACTATATGCCCGTGGGTCACGGTGCCGACAAGGAGCTTATCCCGACTCCCGACCAAAGGGAATATATGTACCGCTGGCTTCGCAAAATGCGTAACGGCAAAACGGGTAAGCCGATGTTCGTTATGGATTTCCAGGACGACGGCGAATATGTCGGCGGCTGCATAGCGGCAGGCAGAAACTATTTCCACATAAATTCCGCAGGTGACATAGAGCCGTGCGTATTTATACACTATTCCGATACAAATATACGCACTCACACGCTTCTCGAGGCACTCAAGAGTCCGCTCTTTACCGCATATTACAAGGGTCAGCCGTTTAACGACAATCATTTAAGGCCCTGTCCGATGCTTGAAAATCCCGAGCTTTTACGCAAAATAGTAAAGGAGAGCGGAGCGCATTCCTCGGACCTTTTAAATAAAGAGGATGTCGATGAGCTTTGCGATAAATGCGTAGACTTTGCAAAGGAATGGGCACCGCGCGCCGAAAAGCTTTGGAATTCCACAAAGCACCGCGATACGCACACACAGTACTACCGCGACACCGAAGAGGGCAAACGCGAATTCGGCTGCTCCGGCAACTGTGCCCTCTGTGCTTCGCACGCCGCAGAAGCTTCCGACTCGGAAAAGAAAACGGACTGAAAACAATAGCTTTAAAAAGCATAAAGACCGGCTGCAGCATTTTGTTACAGCCGGTCTTTCAATTAAGCACCTTTCTGTGCAAATCCGTATATCAAAAAAATCGCCCCGCAATCCTGTGAATAACGAAAATGCCCCGCAAAAGGCAGGCGAAGAGTTTGGGCCTCTCTGCCTTTTCAATATACAGAAAAAAGGTACCGGGAAAAACCCGATACCTTTGTTGTCTGTGGGGTACAGAAAAGATGTTTTTATGTTTTTTGTGGATAGAGTTGAACTCTCGGAATTTTTAATGAAATCGTTCGCGTTGCTCACGATGAAATCAAAACCTACGGTTTTGATGAAATTTTCGGCTACGCAGAAAATGAAATTAAATCCACCCATCGCCGCAGCGATTTCATACGCTGAAAGCGTATTTCATATTGCGAAGCAATATTTCACCCACCCGCAAGGGTGGATTTAGTTGAAAAGGACAGATTTCTAACGAAATCTGTCCTTTTCTGTCTGTTGGGTACGAAAAAGATGTTTTTCCGTTTTTACAGGAGAGAGTTGAACTCTCGAGCGACTTGCATTTACAAATGATATTTTCAGTTATGATCTAAAGCACATTTTATACAAAATCCATTACCGCCATCATTTTCAATATCAAGTGGAGTTCCACACGCTGGGCAGTAACCTAGCTCCCCAGGCGGTTCTGGTCTATCATTAAAATAGGTTTGCTCTAACTTTCCTTCACTTATAACTGCGGTTTCATAACTATTATCATCTTCGAAATCATAAAAAACTTCTGCTCCTCGCTCTACTTGCACAATAATCTGTCCTTCAAACACATGGTCTCTTCCATCAGAACGAATAATTTCTCTTGTGTCTTCATCTCTTCCCCAGTATTCATAAGATGTTCCTTCTACAGTTACTTTATAGACAAACTCATAGATGGCCGTACTATCATCACGAGCAATTCTTTCTGCTCTAACAAACTCACTCTCAGTAATTTCAAACTCGTCAATTCCTTCGGAACCGATATTTGCTGATTCTTCATCAATATACTCAGTAGCGTTATATATTAGTTCTTCTTCAACTGATTCAAAAACACTATTTGCAATCTTTACGCAATAATCATTATCTGTCATTCGAAGAGCAATTTCAACTGCATCATTTTTTTCAATATCATAAGCCTCAGAAACATCTGAAAAAAAGTCTTTCGATGTCATAGGAACAATCTGTTGACCGGTTTTTTCAAATTCCTCGATAAGTTTTGTATGGAATTGTCTGTTTCCATCTATAACCTCCCACCAATCCGCCTTGACATCATCAGTAATAAAAATCAAATTGGTTGATTCTTTTTTTGCATACCTTAAAGTTTCCTGCCAAAGTATCAAATCGCTATACATTCGAACGCCATCTTTATTCTTAGCATCTTTGAAGCCAGGCGGAATTTCGTTTTTATATCTTTTTTGACCTTCTTCACACCAACGATATATATCCTCTTGTGATGGTGCAATCATAACTTGTCCGTTAGTATCTATTGCTTCAATGAACTTTTCAAGAAAATCATTTCCAGCCCACGAATGTTGAATAAGTCCAAGAGCTGCATGGTCTTCGAAATAATTATCAAGTACAGATTTAACTGCATCTATTTTTTCTGATAGGTTAATCTTCAAGTCGTCAACATCTTGATACTGTAATCTTTCAAGGCTATGGCACGAATTAATTATCTTCGATTTTGCGGTTTCTATTTGCTTGGCCGTTTCTTTGCTCGCCTCTTCAATGCGTTTTTCCATTTTGGAAAACTCTCCGCGTTTGTGTTTTTCATACTCCAATCTCACGGTTGCAGGTAGAATTATATAATTTTTACAGCTTTTAAGCATTCAAGTGCAAACTCAGAGAATTCAGGAGAATACCTATAAATATTTAAAAGTACATTGGTATCTAAAATCACACGATATCCATTTTCAATCAACTCTTTTATAGTCATTGTTTTCTTTCCTTTATATGTTCATTTACTTTTTTGTAAAATGCATAAAACAACTGAATTTTATTTTTTATATAAAATATATGTTGATATAATATCACAAAATTCTATTTTTTTCAATTAGTTCAGCATCTGCTCAACTTTCAACCCGCCTACAAATACTACCTTTATTTTTTCTTTGGATTCCACCACTACGCATTCGAGAATTTGGCGAATGATTTGATCGTCATAGGTTAGCGGATGATTTTTGAGTCCGTCAAGTATTGTGTATATTTCATCAAGACGGGATTTTGCGTTTTCTCTTTTCTGCTGTACCTCCGCATACTGAGCAAGCTGCTGTTCCAATCGGCTTTTTTCATTCATCAGTTCCGTTGCCTTGGTTTCGTCAAAGCTTTCTACCGTATCGGCGGATATGGCTTTGAGCATTTTATGAAATTCCGCGTCTATTTCTGCTATGCGAATCTGTATATCAAGGCTTTTATCCTCTGTATCGTTTTGGTCTAGTCCCATACCGATGTGAAGTTTCAGCGTTTTAAGAATATCGGCATTGAGTTTTGCTGTATCTATAACGGCTGACATAATCGCATTTTGCAGTATGCTTTCTTCAATACTCGGCGAATGGTGGCAGTACTTTTTTCCGTAATCAAGACGGTTGATGCATCGCCATACGATTTTCTTTTTGCCTTTAGCAGTCCATGTACATCTGCGATACGGTGTTCCGCATTCTCCGCAGACAAGCAGTTCGGTTAAAGCGTATTTACCTGAATATTTGCCTTGCTCGGTTTTAGTACCAACTTGTTTGACTTTACGCTTGCCAGAACGCCGTGCCATTTCTTCCTGAACTCTGCCGAAAGTAGCGGAGTCTATAATCGCAGGATGATTGTTTTCTACATAATATTTCGGTCGCTCACCGTTATTGATTTTTACTTTTTTAGTAAGACAGTCCGATATATATGTTTTGTTAAGCACGGCATCGCCTTTATATTTTTCATTGGTGAGGATAGATTGTATTGTACCTCGAAGCCATGAGCCTTTGTCGGACGGTGTCGGCACACCGTCCGTATTTAAATCCTCTGCGATTTTTGCAAGGCTGTCGCCTGCGAGAAATCTTTCATATATTCGTTTAACGGTTTCAGCCTGTTCGGGATCAATTTCAGGTTTGCCGTCTGCACCTTTTCTATAGCCTAAAAACCGTTTGTATTGGAACGGTACATTGCCTTCTTTGGCGCTTTGTGCCTTACCCCATTTAACATTGGCGCTGATATTTTCCGATTCGCTCTGTGCGATACTGCCGTAGATGGTGATATAAAACTCTGCACCGGGATCGGTACTGTGGATGCCCTGTTCCTCGAAAAATACATCTACGCCTAATTCTTTTAGCAATCTTGTGCTTTCAAGGCAGTCGACAGTATTTCGGGCAAAGCGTGATATGGATTTCGTAATAATCATATCAATCTTGCCACGTTTACACATTTTAATCATGCGTTTAAACTCATCACGTTTCTTAAGACTGGTGCCGGAGATTCCTTTATCAGCGAATATTTCTACCAAAGACCATTTTGGCTCACTGTTAATTTTTTCGATGTAGTATTTTGTCTGCACTTCGTAACTATTCAGCTGTTCTTCCTCTTTGGTAGATACACGGCAGTAAGCAGCCACCCGAAGCTGTCTGTATGCAGATTTGATTTCATCCTGAATATTAACCTGTGCAGGAATCACATGTACTGATTTCTGTGGTATTACTGCTGTTTGTGTCATCGCTCTGCTCCTTTCCGATCTGCTGATCATTTAATAAAATTATGCTTACCGCACCGCCGGTGCTGAATTTAATTGCTTTAACGGTACGGTTGAATAAATCCATAGAAAATGCTGAAAGCGGACTCGCATTTGCAAAGTCCGCTTTTAATATTTTTGATGTATATTTTTGCGAATCTATATCCTTATATTTTAAAGATACACATTCGAGTATCTTTTTCCGCAGGATATTTTTATCAAAGCTGTGACTGTCAAGCACCCTGCTGATTTCATTTTCAAATCTGCGAACATCCAAACTTGGGTCTTTATCAATATCTGTAATCATTTCAATTGCATCAGAATTGCTGATAACTGTATTTAAACATTGGGTAATACCATATATCAAATCGTTGTCTGATATGCTGATAATATTTTTACAGTTATCATTTTGACACAGCCACCAATCCTGACATTTTCGATTGCTGTCATGCCGCCTGCACATCTTACTGCAGCATTTTGGACATAGTATCGGCACACCGAGATTAAATATATCTGATTTTCTGTCGATGTGCTTCTGCGTATTCTTTTCCGATTTTATCAGCATTAAGGTTTTATGCATATCTTCGTCTATAATCGGAGGATAGCTACTCGTACCGAGATAACGCTCATCCTCAATGATTCTTTTAATTCTTGATTTATTCCAACCACATACGCCGAGCATATATTCAATCTGTTCATTGTTCAGATGTTCTGCAATTTTCAGCAGTGATAATCCGTTGAGGTATTCCGTAAAAATACGTTTGACGGTTTCAGTTTCTTTTTCTTGGATTGCTATACTGCCATTCTTGTATTGATAGCCGTATGGAATATTACGAATTTTCACGCCTGCGACACCGTCCTTTCAGTGGAATTTCTTCTGTAAGTTCAATATCACCGATGAGTTTAAATGTAAGATCTGCGTTGCTGTTCACAGTAATGCCGACTACAATTTTTTCGAACAGCTCTTCATCAAAATTGTTGCTCGGATCATAAGCTTCGAGGATCTCATTAAGACTGTTCAGCGTATCAAACCACGCATCATTTTCATCATCCGATAACTTTTTCCGTCTTTTTGTTCTGAGCGTGCTGATTTTATTATTTATCTCAGATGACTGTGCAGAGAATTCCGCAGAATTTATCACTCCGTTGGTATGAAGCCTTGCGATTACAAGATTTTGTGCGGCAAGGTCGGCAATTTTTTTGTCAATTCTGCGTATTACATCTATATTGTCTGATGTTCTGTTTTGCATTGCTTCAACTTGCCTGATTAAATCACCGAGTAAGGTTTTTCGATTATCCGTTAACTTTTGAACCAGCATTGTAAAGGTTTCATATACGGCAGTTTCTTTCAGCCTGAGTGGTCTGCAGTCCGTCATGCTTGCAGCTTTATTGCTGCATAACCAATATGCTGTACCTTTTACAATCTGCCGTCTGAAGGTCATTCCGCAGTCGGGACATCGCATAACTTTTGACAGCAAGTATTTGCCTTTGCTGTTACTGTAAACATTTTTTCTTGAATTTTGCAATGTCTGAACCGCTTGGTATATTTCGCGGCTTACAATCGGCGGATTGCTGTTTTCCACATAGTATTTCGGCAGTTCGCCATGATTCATCTTTCTTTTGAACGGTAAAGTTTCAGTTGTATAGCTCTTTTGGAGCAGAGCATCACCCATATACCGTTCGTTATTTAAGATATAGTGTACTGTGGACTCATACCATTTGTCTTTACCATATCTTCTGCTCACGCCTTCGTCATTGAGAATATTCGCAATACTTTGCTTTCCGACTCCACTGAGATATAAATCGAATATGCGTCGGATGATGGCAGCTTGCGGTTCGTTAATCATCAATTGTCCGTCTTTTAAAATATATCCGTATGCAGGATTGCAACAATTGAATTCACCTGATTCCATCCGCTTTTTATAGCTCCAACGCATATTCCCCGATATGGACTCGCTCTCTTGCTGAGCCGCCATACCGGGGAATGTAACGATCATTTCCATATTCAGTTTATCAGTATCAATGCCTTGTTCCTCAAAATACACGCTGATACCGAGTTCCTTCAGCAGTCTGATACATACCAATAGCTCCTGCGTATTTCTTGCAAATCGGGATACTGATTTTACAACGATACGATCGATTTTGCCTTTTTTGCAATCACGAATTAACCGATTCAGTTCATCGCGCTTTTCCATTGAAGTGCCTGTCAGACCTTCATCTGCATATATATCCACCAATTTGTATTCGGGATGCTTTTGCTCATAATCCTTGTAGTATCTGATTTGTGCGGCGAAGGAGTGCAACTGATCCGCAGAATCGCTTGACACACGGCAATAGGCTGCCAAACGAATGATTTTATTTTCTTCCTTACTCTTAGCCGTTATTTCTGTTACATTCATAAGCATTTTCCTTTCCGCAGATTCTATCTGCTGTTGTCACCTTATCTTCGGTGCAACACCAACAATACCACAAGAGTTCACATACTTCCAGCGAAATTGAGCAGATTTAAAAATTTAGACACAATAAATTTTTGTGCTGTAGTATTCCGAACTTATACGCACGATTCTGTTATATTCATCTTCTGTAATCAGATTCATTTTCAGCAAATGCCTTAACATATTTACACTGTAATAAAATGCCGAATTATTTATATCTTCTTTATTTTTCATTTTGTAACCTCTCTAAATAGTCAAGACCTAAACTGATTAAGATTGCTTTATCAATCCGTTTCATCTGCCTATCATCCATTTCACCGACAAATCTGCCGAGACGGGATTTGTCGATTGTTCTTATCTGTTCAAGTAGAACCATGGATTCTTTTTTCATGCAGTCTGATTTAAAAATAACATGTGTCGGAAGGTACGGCTTATCCAGTTCCCCTGTGATCGGTGCTACAATTGTAGTTGTGCTATGAAGATTTCCTTTATCGTTCTGCAGGATAACCACAGGGCGGATACCGCCTTGCTCAGAACCCATAACCGGGCATAAATTGGCGTAATATATTTCTCCTCGTTTTATTTGTTCCATTTTCCTTGCCTCCGTTAACAAGTAAAAGGCGATCGCTTATCAAAATTGGTAAACGACCGCCTGTAATTTTGTATCAATCGTTTTGTTATCCGATATTTGAACCACGCCACCCCTCGAATACACGGGAACGCACTTTCCGACCATGCATTTGGCCTCATTGGAATTTCACCACTCCGAGGATCTCTCCGAGCCGCTCTCCTTTGTTGCGACGGTCTTATCACGCTCGACTTTAGGACTGAACGGAAGTATCATTATTGCCTCTGCCTGTCATCGCCTTCGTGCAGATTGCCTGTATCGTCTGAGTCCTGAAGGCACTGAAAATCAATGCGTTCGCTCATGTGGCTCGCCGGTTTTAGCCGACAGCAGAGGGAATGTAAAAAATGCGCTGTGATATTTACTTTTCAAGGAACAACAGAGGCAAAAGAAATGCCCCTCACTTTCCATGCCGAAAAGTAAGGGGGTTGATAACCAAAAATTTTAAATTTTCATCATTTTTTTAAGTTTTTCAAGAATTTTGACTTTTCTCTTATGTATTGCAACCTGCGAAATTCCGTATTTTTCTGCAAGCGTGCGTTCGGATAATTCTTCATAAAATATTTCACGAATAAGTTTTTGCTCATCTTCTGCAAGTAGAGGCAAAGCAGATTTTAGCTTGTCCGTCATTATTTTTCGAATAACTTGTTCGTCAAGAGGTTCGCTCTCATCCGCAAGAATATCCTCACCATTGAAATCATCGGTTGTGAGCATATCATAAGAGAAATCGTTGTTTTCTGCTGAACGTTCATCTATGTATTTTTGACGGCGTTTGGATTTATAGAAATTTCTATAAGTTTCTTCTGTTACTTCCATAAGCATTCCGTGCAGAGGGATAAATAACTTGTCCGCATAAGAAATATCGTTTTCTTTAAACGAGCAAAAATCCTCATAACTTAATTCTTTGTAATTACCGTTTTCTAAAATAAATACTTTTTTCGGTGTATTTTTCACCGTTATTTCCTCCTATCAATCTAAATTTTTAGGTTTAGATTGGTTTGGAGGACTGCGGCAACCTACGCTATAATAATTGATACAGCTATAGGCACAATAAAAAAGGCCAAATTTGCCCCTCGTTATGCAAAGGGTAAATTTGGCTTTATAGTTGGTATTTAAATTTTGAATTTTTACATTTTTAATAGTCTATATTTACATAATAATATATTATCTCAATGAATAAAGTTTTTTCTTTTTATACTGTATTTTCATTTTTTAATTTTCTGAATTTACCGGGAGAAACGCCTACATTTTTCGTAAAAACATAAATAAAATTAGCCTCGCTATTGAAACCTGTTTCATAGGCCACGGCAGTTATGGTTAATTCCGTACTTCTGAGCAGGTATTTTGCTTTTTTTATCCGCATTGCCATAACATAAGCGTACGGTGAATCGCCCGTATATTTTTGGAAAACCCTATTAAAATGAGAAACGCTCATTGGCATTTTGTCGGCAAGCTTTCTAACGCTAAGATTCTCATTCAGATTATCGGCAATATAATTTATAATCTTTTGAACACTGTCATTATAGTTGTTTTCACGGTCGTTTTTACTGTTGCTGAAACAGAATAATTTTTGCAATAATTTTTCTATATCTGTGCTTATACTTAGTTTAGAAAAAGGCTTTGTGCTATTGCAAATACTGTCATATATATGCAAAAACAGCTTTTTTTCGGAAGCGGTATTCTTGCACTTTGTAATACCTTTGTTTTTTTGAATCAGTTCAAAATAATCTACTCCGCCGATTTGCATCCAAATAAGTTCCCCGCGGCTGTTCATGTCCGATTGAAGAGCTGACGGATTGTCACAATACAGCATATCACCTACGTGTGCGGAAATTTGCATACCGTTTTTTACAAATGTAAACGCACCATCCACAATATACATAATTAAAAAACTGTTGCTATTCGTATGAAACAGCGGTTGATTTTCTGCACAGCAAAAGCGCCCCGCACCGACAGGATAATACCTGTCGGTGCTTTTTATTGATTCCGTTTTCATTGGTTATGTGAGATTCATCTCCTTGTTTGAGATATACTGTTTGTCATTCTGTAAAGTTTTAAATACTCATTATACTTATTTTCATAAAACTGTGTAAATGTTTTATCCGGGATTATAGTTTCTTTTATACTGTAAAAATTATCCGATACATTATTTCCGTTGCCCTTTGCGGCGAGCAGGCAGGCGCCCAGTGCACCTGCATCTTCAAAAGACGGTATTTCAAGCTGAACATTAAGAATAGTTGCAATCAGTTTCAGCCACAGTCTGTTTTTTGTACCGCCGCCGCAGATTTTTGCTTTTGAAATATTTACGCCCTGTGATTTAATAATTTCAATATTTTCTTTCAGAGAAAAGGCAACTCCCTCAAGCACTGCAAGGCTCATTTCCTCTCTCTTTGTGTGCATTGAAAGACCGGTAAACATTCCTCTTGCGTTTGTGTCATTCACAGGCGAGCGTTCGCCCATAAGGTAGGGCAGAAAAAGCACATCGCTTTTGCCCATATATTTTTCCGCATCTTTTTCGTAATCATAGGAGCTTTTCAGAATATCCTCTATCCACCATTTCTGACTGCTTGCCGCCGTTAAGGTACAGGCAAGGTAATGGTATTTTCCGTTTGCAGAGCAAAAGGAGTGAATTGCATTTTTTCTGTCACAGTTATATTTTTCCGTGCAGGCAAAAATTGTTCCCGATGTGCCGAGAGAAATGTTGCAGTCGCCGTCATTCACCGTTCCTGTTCCGATTGCAGATGCGGCATTGTCCCCTGCACCGATGATAATTTTAGTATCTGGACAAAGCTCAAGCTCATCTGCAAGCTTTTCTTTTATACAGCCAACTGATTGACTGCTTTCATAAACAGCAGGCAAAAAACTTTCGTCAATATGCAGTAATTGAAGCATTGGCTTTGACCAGCAGCGATGCTCAGTATCAAAATACAATGTGCCTGCGGCGTCGGAAACATCGGTTGCAAACACGCCTGAAAGCATAAAAGCAACATAATCCTTCGGAAGCAGTATTTTTGAAATGCGTTTGAAATTGTCAGGCTCGTGATTATAAACCCAAAGGAGCTTCGGAGCGGTAAAGCCTGCAAAGGCGATATTCCCTGTGTTGTCGAGCAGAAAATCTTTGCCGATTTTGTTGTTCAGGTAATCGACCTCTTTTTCACTTCTGCCGTCGTTCCAAAGTATGGCAGGGCGAATAACCTCGTCCTTTTCGTCCAGCAGAACAAGACCGTGCATCTGACCGCAAAAGCCAATGGCTTTTACCTCGCTCTTGTCAACATCACGCAAAAGTTCTTTCATTGCAAGCATGCTCTGCCTGTACCAATCCTCGGGATTCTGCTCTGCATAATTGCCGTTTGAAAGGTAAATCGGATAATCCTTAGATATTGTATTTTGGATTTCATTTTCATTTATCAGCATCGCCTTAACAGACGAAGTGCCGATATCTATACCGATATAATAACTCATAATTCTCTGCCTGCCGAAATGATATATTGATTGACAAGTGCTTCTAAATATTCCTGTTTTCCGCTTTCTGCTGTCGGCTCTCCGTTTGTAAGTGTGTACTGCTCAAGCTCTGCAAGGGAGGTTTGCTTATCAGCAATTTTTTTGCCGATGCCCTCGGTATATGAGCTGTATCTGTTTTCAACGAACTTATCCATAACGCCGTCTGAAATGATTTTGTCGGCAACGATAAGACCGTAAGCGAAAGCGTCCATACCTGCAATATAGGAAAGGAAAACATCCTCATATGTATTGCTTGCACGTCTTGCTTTTGCATCAAAATTAAGTCCTCCGTTTGTAAAGCCGCCCTGCTTAAGCACTTCGTACATACACATGGTTGTGCTATATAAATCCGTGGGGAACTGGTCGGTGTCCCAACCTAAAAGCATATCGCCCTGGTTGGCGTCTATGGAACCGAAAACGCCATTATCCCTTGCAACTCTCAGCTCGTGCTGGAAAGTATGCCCTGCAAGCGTTGCGTGATTGGCTTCAATATTCATTTTAAAATCTTTATCTAAATCGTATTTTCTCAAAAATGCAAGAACGGTTGACACATCAAAATCATATTGATGCTTTGTTGGCTCCTTCGGCTTTGGTTCTATATAAAAATCACCCGTAAATCCGATGCTCCTGCCGTAATCCACAGCCATACGCATAAGATATGCCATATTATCCTGCTCTTTTGCCATATCGGTATTCAGGATCGTATCATAGCCCTCTCTGCCACCCCAGAACACATAGCCCTGACCACCAAGTTCTACGGTGATTTCAATGGCTTTTTTAATTTGCGCCGCCGCATAAGCAAACACATCGGCACTCGGAGCAGTGCCTGCGCCACACATATATCTCGGATGGTTAAAACAGTTTGCCGTTCCCCAAAGAAGCTTTATGCCTGTTCTTTTCATTTCCGACTTGATAATCGGAACGATTCTCTCAAGATTCTCGTTTGTTTCTTTTAAGGTTGCGCCCTCGGGAGCAATATCACGATCGTGAAAACAAAAGTATTGCATACCCAACTTTTCCATAAGCTCAAATGCGGCATATACCTTGTGCTCATAAATCTCTATAGCCGTTTTTCCGCCGAAGGATTTGTTGATTGTTCCTCTGCCGAACATATCTGTTCCGTCGGCACACATTGTGTGCCAGTAGCTCATAGCAAATTTTAAATGCTCGCTCATTTTTTTACCTGCTATAATTCTATCTGCATCGTAGTACTTGAAAGCAAGAGGATTTTTTGAATTTACGCCCTCAAATTTGATTTTTTCGATATTATTGAAATACATTTTTTCTTACCTCTGTTTATTTTCTGCCGATTTCATTAAAAGGAATTTCTTTGAAATCGGAACATTCTTTTGAAATTTTACTGTCTGCCTTGATTCTGTAATCGCCGTTTTCATAATCCTCAAAGGAGCTTTTTGCACCGTTTA